>Ga0181594_10000500_pt1 | contig 36367 bp, 42 predicted proteins | sample 071ome_18_FD_145603 | JGI IMG/M metagenome (GOLD analysis project Ga0181594, IMG submission 145603) | Coastal salt marsh microbial communities from the Groves Creek Marsh, Skidaway Island, Georgia - 071413BT metaG (spades assembly) | ecosystem: Environmental > Aquatic > Marine > Intertidal zone...
CAAGAAGCGGTGCGTTTCTGTGTATTCGTGCTCGTAGTCATGGAACTCGAAGGAGCGTGCAGGCAGTTGCTCCCCTGCGATGGTGAGCATGTCGTCCCACCACTTCTTGGCATTAGGTAGCCCATGCTGTAGTTCGGCTTGCAGTTCGCCTCCGAAGTCAGAGTAGATGTTGGGTACATGGCCGTTGTTTGAGAAGGCCACGGTCGGACGCTCATCGAAGAGGCCGCCCCATTCTTCTGCTTCGCAGGGATAAAAGTCGCCGATGCTAAGCATCTTGTCGAGTGGTGCGTCATAGGCTTCGGCTACGACACGGATGAACGACTTCGCATTGCTCAACATCTCGAACCACATGCAACCCTCTGCGTATGAGGGCTCGACGCACCAGTCGTAGGGGCCGTCGTGGTTCCACTCCTCCACGTCAGGGAGGTAGAGGACTTCACGGATTTGGCGAGCCAGTGCGGCTGGCTCGGTGAAGATGGCGTGCTCGGCAAGCGGTGGTGACCAATTGCCCTCGCCTGACCAGTTGTCTTTGCGGTAGGTGCGCGTGGTCTTCTCGTAAATGATGGTCGTCTTCATGCGTTCATCTCCTCGGGCTTCACCCAGCCACCGTGGTCTTCAGACCACACGTAGTCGCCTGAGATTTCGTAGAGTTCCGAAGGGTCCACGCCATCCGTGTGCAGCCACGTGGCGAACTGGATGAGGGTGTCGAAGGCGTCGAGCAAGTGTGCTTTCGAGAGGCCCTTCTTGAAGAGCCACTCGTTCTTGATGACTTGGGATGCCGAGCGACGAGACATTCTCATGCCCGTGCGCACCTCGAACTCCAGTCCTTGGAGCATGAAGGGGATGCGCATACCGACAGGGCCAGTCGCTTCCAATGCACGGTGCATACGCTCGACCAGTTCCATCAGGTCAGCGCCGGGTCTGAGCCTCGTCCCAGTGTCGCGTTTGAGTGTGTTCCAATTCGTTTCCAATGCTTCGTAATAGTTCATGCGTTCACCTTTTCTTTCTTGTCTGCGTAGCCGCCGCCGTTGTCCTGCACGTCGGCCATGGCCCACGCCTTGAAATCCTCGTGAGAATCAAAGAGTTCCCAGTCGCCGGGCGTGATGATGTAGGTGTAGCGCACACCATCACGCTTGATGGTCAAATCCTTCGTGCTGAAATCCACTGAGAGGAACAGGTTTTCCCATGCTCGCGGTCCAATCATTCATCCTCCTCCTTCGGGCCGGGGCAGTCGTAGCACTTCCACAGTTGGCTGATGTCCCGACGGGTCACCTTCTCCTCTTCGTTGTAGTCGAGGTAGTCCGTTTCGGAATAACGGCAGGTCATCTCTGCATCACAGTAAGGGCAGTTGGTGGTCATGTTCATTCCTCCTCCTCGTTCGGGAGCGTGATGTTCCAGCCGTCGATTGAATCCCATGTGGCGTAGCCCACCGGGTAGCGCGTTGGGTTGGCGCGGCGGCTCGTTGGGGTGGCGCGGAGGTATGCGATGCCTTCGTAGTACGTGTCCTGTTCGACGAAGAGAGCAGGGATGTTGAGGTCGCGCATGTGGATGAGTTGCTGTTGAATCCATGCGAGGCATGTCTTTTCGGTCTTCGCGCTGAACGCCTCAAAACGGTCATGCCAAGTGCGGGAAGCCATGACCATGTGGCACGGAACAGAGGGCTGGTATTCGACTGTGTAGAAAATGCAGTGCCCTTCGCGCACTGGATAGTTGGTTGGCATCGGGTGGCATTCTTCGGGCGCCAATCGCATGTTCATTCCTCCTCGTAGAAGATGTAGCCTGCTTCAATCATGCGAGCGAGCCAGTTGTCTTGGTGGCGCAGGGGCATCTGGTAGCGGATGAGGTCAGCGATGTCCTCGATGGCTTCGAGGAGCGAGTCCCTCAGTTGCTCCAGACTCAAGGTGTATTCGTGTAGGTCTGCGTAGGCTTGGTCTTGTTCGTCGTATTCGCTCATGCTTGTTTCCTCCGATGTTTCCGATGTATTCAATGGTGCTTAGAGAGAGAGAGAGAGAGAGAGAGAGAGAGAGTATAGTATATACATTAGAATAATTAGAATATACTACTACTACTACTACGCTACTGGGGCGCAGTCTGCCGGTCCCTTATGCGTAAGGGGCGAGATGGAATGGGATGGTGAGGGGTGCGAGGTGGGGTGGGAGGTCAGGTTGCGTGGCGCTCTGGGCGTCAGGCAGATTCTGTGAGGAATCGGGAAGCAACACAAGCACCTCGCAGGGCAGAGGTCTGGCGTGGCTGGCCAGCCCGCGCACGTTGCTCTGCCTCTGCCCTGCGAGGGCAAGGCTCGACATTATACCGACTCGAATGCCTTGTCGAAGGGCATTCTCCTCTGCAGATGCGGTCTCTACATGCGCCCCACTCACTGGGGCACGGTATTGCCGTTAGTCATGTTTCTATCCTCCTGTGTCCTGTTGAATGTGAAGTGTTTGCACTGGCTCCTGCTCAGGCAGGGGCGGATTACCAACGGCGCTGAAGCAAACGTGCCGTGGTGTAGCGTGCCGCCGAACTCCGTTGGTCTTACGGAGCCAGTGCAAACAGTGAGTGTGAAGTGAAGCGGGGCAGGTCGGGGGGAAGCCTCCGGCGCCGGTTAGCAGGCGCGCTTTCAGAAAGGGCAGGCTGTTCACCTGCCCCGCTTCGGGCTGCACGGTATGGACCCCGTGCGGTCGAGGACTACAAGCCGTCCACCGGCCTCGGTCGTGCTGGCTTGCCCGCCAGCAGGAGCGCAACTTCACCGCGTGCGCTTGCGGGGTCGTAGGTGAGGAACGGGGGGCCGCAGCCCCCCGCCCTCTGCCGAGCCCGACACGCGGGCTTGAGAGGGGGCGAGCCCCGCTCACTCGGTGGCGAGCAGGGTCACCTTGGCGTCGCCCTTGATGAGCCAGACGCCCTTGGACTCCTTGTCCTGCCACCAGTTCTCCTTGTCGGGGTGGTTCGCACGGACCCACGCCTTCGCGGCCTTGACGCGGCTGTCGAAGAAGCGCGGCTTCCCGTCCTTGTCCACCACGCCCTCGGCGATGTAGGCCACACCTGCGGCCACGGCGGCTTCGAGCGAGGCCCGACCGGCAGCGCGCTTGAGGGCGCGGCGGTGTGCAGCAAGCCCGTGGAAGAGCAGGCTGACGACCTTGCCAGCGTTCGCGCCCTTGGTGACCGTGTAGGAGGTGCGGAGCGCGGTGAGCGCGGTCACGTCGTCCTTGACGGTGGGCAGGTCGCGACCGCATTCGCCAACGCCGTCAGCGCGGGCGTTCTGCACGGCCTTGTTCAGGCCGGTGTAGACCTGCCTGCGCGTGATGGATGAGAGCGCGTAGTCCTTCGACCACTCGATGCGCCCGCTGCTCAGGAACGTGTCCTTCTCGATGGGCAGTTCCACCCGTGCCGCATCGCTGCGGATGAACGCCTGCATGGAGGCGTTCACGGGGTTCATCTGCACCGCGTAGGGTGCTCCTCGGTCAATCGTGTCTGTGTTCATTTCGTTCGTCATGCGTATTCCTCGTGTTTCGTGTGTTCCGCTGTTGGGTGTTGTTGTCGAAGATTCGACGCCGACCCCCCTTTGTTGGTCCTTTATAACCGGAAGCCCCAGAACGGGGCACTGCGGCTGAGCCACACACCCTCAACCACCCACCCCACGCCCCGCCACGGGGCGGGGGTGGGGTGGGGGTGGGGTGCTTGGTGGGGGTGGGTGTCGAAGGTTCGACGCTTACCCCCCTTTGTTGGTCCTTTATAACCGGAAGCCGTTGAACGTATGACTGCGCCCCTACACGGGCCTACCCCCTGCGAGTTTAGCGGGGCCAGTTGAGGCGCGTGAAGGACGCTCAAGCGAGTGCATGACCCAACCATATGCGTGGGGTCGAGGGGCCTGCCCCCGCCACCCCCGACGCGCTGCGACGACGGCGACCGGCAGAGGGCGCGCCCGCTAAACCGCTGTGGTGCTTGCTCACGCCCGCCCCGCGAGAACGAGCCGTGCGGCTGTGACTCACAGCGGGACGCCTACGCGACGACGACGAAACCGATGCACTGCGGTTTAGTCGGGGCACTGCGAGCCACCCTGCCGCCGCGCGTGCTAAACGGGGCACGTCGGTTTAGCCTGCGGCTAAACCGTGCACTGCGGCTTAGCCGGAGGCATGCAGTTTAGGGGGGAGTTTAGGCTCCTTTAACCCCACACGGCGCTCCAGAAAAAAAAATTGCAGAAAAAATTAGGTGTACCTACGCCTTTATTAGGCAGTGAACCAGTAGCGTCGCTATGGCTCCTACCCAAACCGCAGCGTGCCCCGAGTGCCAGAGCGTCATCGACTACGACCCCGACTACGTCGACGACCCATTTGACGCGACTGAGGGCATGTGCGTCAACTGCGCGGTCAAAGCCTTCGCCGGCTTCCGTGGCACCTTCGGCATCGGTCCGTCCGTCGAAGAGGGGATGCACGACCTCACGTTTCTCACAGAGGGCGCTGAAACAAACCTGACCCTCAGCACTACGGCCGTTGAGTGCGTGGCGGCTGTTCTCAAGTCCTACCTCGAATCTGATTGCGAGGAATGAGCGGCGCTGGTTTCATAACCTCTACCCGCCTGCGAGAAACGATGTCGCCGCTGGAGCAGGCTTGGTCCGTGCTCAAAGCCGACCCTGAATCGCAGGCGTGGAGCAGGGAATACGGAACGGGGGCAAGTGCGTTAGCGCACCCCGACGCACCCAATAGCCTCGGTTTCACGATTAACAACGAGGGAACCATTGACCCCAATGTAATGTCGATGCGTAATCGCATGTTCCGTAATCTATACGACCACACAGAAGCAGTAGGTCGCGCCGACCCCAAAGAACGAGGTTTTGGCACTACTGCCCATGATTTTGGGGACCTCAACGTCATGGACGATTCGCAGGGCTTCACCGCTCTAACTCCCGAAGGTGGCATTTCAAGGGTAGACCGACCGCACGCATACACGGAAAACCCACCAGTAGGTTCACCGCAGCAAGAAATGGACGACGTGCGCTTCAGAATCGGCATCAAAACAGCGCTCGGCACTCCTTTGACGCCTGAGGAACAAGAACACTACCGCAGGTACTATGGTCAAGGTCAGATGCAGTAGGTGTTAAATCCGCACCGCCTCCTGCCGGTTCATGCGGGTGTCCATCTACGAGGTTGGGCCTCGTGATGGGTTGCAGTCGCTGGACCACGTGGTGCCGATTGAGGAGCGTAGGGCTCTAATTCAGTCGCTCTACAACGCTGGACTCACGGACGTCGAGGAAGTTTCCTTCGTTCATCCCAAGCGTCTGCCTCAGATGGCTGGCGCCGAGGAGGTTTTCAGCGGTCGTGGCTCGGCGCTGGTTCTCAACGCCCGTGGCTTTGAGCGGGCGCGTAAGGCTGGGGCCGAGCGCATCAACGTGGTCATCAGCCCCTGCGAGTCGTTTTGCCTGAACAACATGGGTCGCCGCCACCACGAACTGATGCTCATGTACCGCCAATTCCTCAACGGCTACCCCAAGGACAAGGTGCGCGTCTACGTGTCGATGGCCTTTGGTAGCCCGGACAGCGGGTCTTTTGAGCGCCGTCACCTCCGACTCATGACTCGCGATGCGCGTATGCTTGGCGACACCGTGGTTTTCGCCGACACCGTGGGGTGCGCGACGCACCACGATGTGTTCATGGCGGCCGAGGAGGCCGAGGAGGCTGGCATGCAGGCAGCGCTCCATCTCCACCATCGTGGCGACGAATCGCGCCCGATTTCGCTCGTTCGCGCAGGCCTTCTTGCCGGAATCAAGCAATTCGACACCAGCATCGGTGGGCTGGGCGGTTGTCCGTTTGCCGAGGGCAGCGGGGCCAACCTGTCCACGGAGACCCTCGTGCGCCATCTGGACGCATGGGGTTTTGAGCATGGCATCGACAAGCGGGGTCTGGAGGCCGCGCGTCGGTTGGCGCACGGGCTGAAGTTTCCTGCGCCGGACGTCGCCGAGACGCACTGCTAAACGCGCGCATCTGAGTTATCACGCTCGGAATCACTCAGCATCTTTATGACTACTATCCCGTTCGCCGGGATATGGCCAACGACGCCGAGCAATACACGAAGAATGCGGAAGAAGCAAAGCGCTTTGCTGCGCTGGTTCTTGCAGGACCAAGCGACACCTTTGAATTAGAACAGTTTGAAATCATGAACATGTATAGCAGCATGCTCGAATTGACGGCTGAAGAACTTGAAGCGCAGGAAGAAATTACGAAGGATTGGCTTTTCAGAATGGTCGCAGAACTGCACGAGATGCTTGAGCGCACCATCATCGCCAACGCTGCAAAAACTCAACCCGGTGAACTGTTCTACTGGTTAGACCAGTTTGCCGGAACGAACGGCTATTACGACTGGTGCGCATCACTCGGTCCCGAAGAAGAGTAGGCTCCTCGTGAAACAGTTTAAGGTCAGGAGCGGCGTGCGCGATAGCATGAGCGCCTTTGACCAAGCATGGGAGACCCTCTTGCTTCAGAAGGCGACCACGGAGCATCAAGGCTTCTATGGCACGATGCCTCCCGCTATTCGCGGGATGATTGACCGCCGCCTCGCTCAGGGCGCTCGTGGCGACGTTGTCCATGATGCACAGGGCGTCCCCGTCGAATACAGCGAGGGCATGGGCGAGGAAATCCCCACTGGCCCGATGCGGGAAGGCGACATGTCTCCCTACCGACGCATCGGCCGTGACCAGACGCCGATTTTGGAGCGCTCTCCAACGATGACGACGCGACGTGATATGGGTGCGGCGGTGTCTCCCGATTCGACGGGGTACGGCATGACTGAATTGCCCGGCTACGAAATGATGCCTGAAGAGGGCTTCGCCACGCCGCGTGAGCAATACTTCGGTCGGCAGAGCATGGCTGACGCTTCCCGCCGCATGCTCACTGGCGCTCAGCGCGGCACCCGTATGGACGTGCAGGGTGGCGCCAAGTCTGGTATCTTCGCGCCGATGCGCAACGTCGCTGGTGGCGCCGTTGAAGGGAGCGGTTCTCGCAAGGACTTCGCGCGTATGCCCATCCCAGAGGGCGGCTTGAAGCGCATCGGACAGCGTCGTAGCGCCGCGAAACTCGGAAACGAAGAGGGCATGACCGCGCGTGCCAAGATGGGCGGACTGTCCGAAGCGTTCGTCACGCCTGAAATCAAGGCTGCGCGCGAGGGCAGCCAAGCGCCGAAGCCCCAAGCGCAGGCTCCTCCTACGCCAGAGGAAGAGCGTGAGTCGCTGGCTCAAAGGCTGGCTTCGATGGCCATGGAGGCCAACCCCGGCATCAACATGAACTTTGACCCCACCGCGATGGCGCGCGAGATGGTTCCTGATGCACCTGCTGACCCCGATGCGGACCTCTTTGATGAGCCGGTCACCCCCCTCAACGAGCGACCGAGCAACGAGAAGTTGCGTTCCATCAGCGAAGGTGGCAACATGGGCCGAATCTTGCAGCGGATTGCGCGGCAGAAGCAGAACATGTCCTTCCAGCCGGGCGAAAAGGAGCAGTTCTTCGGCACTGAAACTGACCCTGCCACGATGGAGATGTTCAGCGGCCAGCGTGGCGGCGAAGAGTCGTTGGCCCGCATCCGTCAGTTGATGATGGACGAAGCCAAGCGTGAGGCTGCGCGGCAACAGGCTCAGGGACAACTTGACCTCACCCGTGCGCAGCAGGCTGCTCAGGCGAAGACCGACCAGCAGAGTTGATGACTGTGTTGCCGATTGATGCGGCTTGGATTGTGCTCAAGGAGGCATTGAACCCCAATGTTGACCCCGAAGGCCCACTCGCTCAGGCGTTGGCGCAACAGGCGCCAAAACCGAATCCGCTCACGATTGAGCCTCTTCCTAAGATGAACCAGCCCAAGCAGCCGGTGCAGCAGAAGTTGCCCGCTGAACTGACGCAGGGTGCTTACGAGTCCAACTTCAAGCAGGAAGGACCGCGTGTTCACCTTTGAGGTAGCACCTAAATACCGGGGCGCTGTGCGCATCACGTGAAGGGTAAGCGACGCAGCGAGCCCTGTGCTCATTGTGAGCACCACCCGACCCGCCGACTCTACGTCAAGGTCGGCAACGTGTTCCGTGGCGTGGCGTGGCTCTGTTCCGAATGCGACGGCGTCACCTTTGACGACTGAGCAGTTTAAGTAGGGTCAGCCTCCGTCGGCAACTGGTCTTCGGGCGTTTCATCCGGTTTGGGCTGGGCCGGTTGTTCTTCACCTCCGCCCGTTGACCACCTCAACCCTTTTCATCAGCGTCAGCATGCGCGAAGCATGAGCGGTAGCCATGCCCTTGAGACGGCATGGCTGTTGCTCAAGGACTTCTCGTTCCTGAAGGACCACTCGCCAGAGTACATCGAGGGCTTGCGAAAGCGTATGCTGGACCATCTCAAGAACCCCGGACCGCTGGAACACGTCACGGACTATGCTCACGTCAATGCTCGGCAACACTACGAAGACCGTAAGGCTCAGCGATTTCATCCAAACCAGAAAATGCCGAAAGGCTTTGAGAAGTTCACGCCTGAGCAGGTGGCCATTTTCATGGCCAACGACGTGCTCTCCAATCACCCAGAGTTGCCAGAAGCCTTGCGCACACCCATCCCAGCACCGAACGCGAAAAAGTACGGGAACACTACGCCCGGTATGATGTTCGACATGTTTGTGACGTCGAATCCAAAGGACCGAGGAGACGCTTCTCACATTTTTTCACCCGTATTTGCTGCCAACAAAGACGGGAAGGCTGGTCTGCTGACGGTAGGTGCGGGTATTGGTGGGACTGGTGCGGGCAATCGCCACACCATCCACGTTGTTCCTGAAGGAGGGCAAATGCCGTCGCGAAAGCATCCCAAAGAATTGGCAGACACCCTTCCCGCCCGGTTCAATTTCGAGCCACAGACTACGGAGATTGTCGCTAATCCTCCAAGTTCGCCGGAAAGGGAGATGAGCCGACCGCTTAACACCGGCTCTGGCCAAGATTTGACGCCTGTTCCAAAGGGGATGGAGGTCCCCGTCAATTTCGACAGCATGCCGCCTCACATTCGGGACATGATGATTGAAGGCTACCTGCGTCGACAAGGCGGAGGCGATGATGTTCAGACGGGCGAGCCGATGGACCTCGCTTGGCGTATGTTGAAGGCGGTGATGGCATGAGCGACATTGAATGGCTGACGGAAGCAGAAGTGGTGGGGAAGACGGACTGGTCCGACGTGTCCTTCTGCGATTGCTGCTCGCCGCTGGAACTCTCACTGGCTGTGCTCAAAGCCAAGAAGAAGTCCAAGCCGTTTCACGGGTACAACCCGAACAAGCATCACCGTAAAGGCGGCCTCAACGCCAAGGGTCGTGCTAAGGCCAAGCGCGAAGAGGGCGCCAACCTCAAACCTCCGGTCACGACGAAGCCGAGCAAACTGAAGCCCGGCTCAAAGAAGGCCAAGCGGCGCAAGTCGTTCTGCGCTCGCATGAGCGGCGTCAAGGGTCCGACCAGCAAGGACGGGAAGTTGACGCCGAAGGGCGCTTCGCTCAAGAGGTGGAACTGTTGAGCGACTGCGACTGCGGCCACTGTGTTGGGTTGTCGCAGGCGTTTGAGTTCTTGGAAAAGAAGTTGTGTCCTGAAGGCAAGGCTGCGGCGAAAAAGAAGTTCAAGGTCTACCCGAGCGCTTACGCCAACGGTTGGGCTGTCCAGTACTGCAAGGGTAAGTTCAGGGGGAAGAAGAAGAAGTGACCCGCTGCACCTGCCACGACGTCCTCATCGTCAAGGACCTGAACCGCTGGTTCAAGGAGAAGTGGGTGGACGTTAGTCGCAAGGACAAGGACGGGAAGCATCCGCCGTGCGGCCGTTCAAAGGCCAGCACGTCGTCGAAGGGCTACCCCAAATGCCGACCTTCGGTCAAGGTCAGCGACAAAACGCCCAAGACCAGTGGCTCGATGAGCGAAAGTCAGAAGCGTGCGGCGACGAAAAGGAAGCGTGCGAAGAAGCAGGGTGTCGGCGGGAAGCCGACGATTGTGAAAGCGGTGGCCGTGGTCAAGAGCCCTGTGTCGCCAGAGGCCAAGCGGCACAAGTTGGAGTACGACAAGAAGTACCAAGCCACGCCTGAGCGGGTCAAGTACCGTGAGGAACTGAACCGTGAGCGTCACCGTCGCGGCATCTACGGCAAGGGCGGGCCGGACATGAGCCATACGAAGAACCACACCCTTGTGGCAGAGGACCCGCACACCAATCGAGCCCGTCATTTCAAGGAAAGGGGGACGCTTAAGAGCGCAACTGCTATTGACCTCGCTTTCGATTCTCTGCGCAATCATGGGCTGTGAACTCATCGACTGGTGGGAGGAACTCTTCGCCGAGATGCTCAAGGTAGCACGCTACAACGTGGACCTGATTGAGGAACACTGCAACGGCTCTAACGAGGCCATGTGCCTCTTGATGGAGGCTTCTGAGCAATACCACTTCATCCAGCAGGCTTATCACGACTGGCGAGATGGCAGATTGCATGTCGGGCTCGGCGTTTGAGTCCGCTTGGGCTTCGTTGAAGCCCGATGACCCCGACCGCATCGAGAAGATTGCGCCGCTGGCGGCATTCGTTGTGCCTGCCGCACTCGCTGGTTATGGTCTTTATCAGGGAGTAAAGAACGTAAGGGAGAACCAGATTACTGACCCAGTATTGGGTTTGAAGGTTGCTGAAGGTGGCGACAGTTTTGGCAGTAACGCGGCAGAGTTTGCCTCTGGTGCCGCTCAGGGTGTAGGTGCAGGAGCCGCCTTGAGGATGGGTGGTAGAGCCGCTGGCAGAATTGGTGGCAGAAAAGCCGCACAAATCGCCGCAGAGAGGGCTGCTGCGAGAGAGGCTGCCGAAGCATCAACGCGTGCCGCCTTAGCACGGGAACAGGCTGATGCAGTCCAAGCAGCGGTGATGAGGCAAGGTATCAGCAAACCTTCGACCATGGCGGCGATGGATGACGATATAGTGGCAGCAGCGGCTCGCTCTCCTTACGTGAACAGTCAAGCAAGGGCCGCTGGGCGCGAAGCATACCGACCCGGTGCCTTCCAACAAGGCGCTTACTCCAGACTGGGGCGCGCAGGAAGTGCACTCGACCAACCCGCAGGTCGAATGATAGGTGTCCCTCTCGCAACGGGTGCGCTGGGCGCTCTTGGATATGCTGGCCTAAGGGCTGCGGGGGGCATGGGTATTTTTGGCGGCACTCCATCAAGGTTGGACGCAGAATCTGCATCTTTTGGCGGCACTGGCACTCAACCACAGGCGTTCGGTGCAGGGAGCGCCATGGGAGCCGGTGCAGGCAACCTTGCGAACGTCCAAGGGAACGCGACAGCCGACCGTGTGATTTTTGACCCCACGCTCGCTCAGGGGAATCAGGCGCTGACCGGATTCGAGGGGCAACAGGAGTTTGGAGGGTTCGGCGTCAGAACAGGTGAGGACATGTACATTGGCGAGCGACTCATGAAAGGCGTGGTTGAAGACATGCACCGCAAGGCGCTTCTCAAGAAAGAGGGGCTGTGCAAAGGCGGCTGCGGTCAGACCATCAAGATGTGCGGTTGCGAGAAGGCCACGAAGGCCGAGTGCCCGAAGTGCGGCAAGAATTGCTCCTGCGACCAGAAGAACAAGGCCGACAAGAAGCCTGCGCACGGCATGGTTATCGTCATTGGCTCCAAGGCTGGCCCCGGTCCCATGACCGAAGGCAAGCGCGACAAGTTGGACTCCGAGAAGGGCTCCAAAAAGGACGACTGATTATATCAGATGAGCCTCAAATCGGGGTTGGGGCGGGGGGTTCCCCTCCGCACACCGGCCCTCCGCCCCACCTACGGTGCACTTAAGACCCACCGGCACTTCGCCACTCCGAGGGAACAGCATGTCTGGTGTGGACAGCGGCCGTAATGACCAAGCAGAAATCCGACTGATGGGGCTCATCCTAACGCAGGCTGTGTCCATCGGTCTGGCCATCTCCATCTTTGATTCTGGGATTTGGCTCAATCTCCCTGAACCGACCTTGAATGGCGTGACCTACGCGATGGCAGCCTTCGCTGTGCAGGGTCTGGCCTACTACCTGTTCAAGATGTTCTTTCAGCAGGGCATGGACGAGCGCGCTCGCGCTGCTGCTCAAGAGCGTGCCCGACGCACGCGCTACCGTAGCATGGAGATGAACTTCGACCAGCGCCGTCAGGACATGGAGATGCGCATGCAGGAGGCCCAATTGGAAGCCGAACTCCGCTGGATGGAGAAGAACCCCGGTCGCACGCCCCCTTGGATTGAATCGCGCATGGCTTCAAACAGCCCTTCAGCGGTCGACTTCATCCCTGAAGAGGTGGCAAAGCACGTGGCGCCGATGAGCCTCGGGCTTGAGTTCACCGACGCAGAAGAGGACTCTGGTCCCGAGCGCGGCCCTGATGGGAAGTTCAAGAAGAAGGAGTGATGGGGCTTGGGCCGCATCTTCAAGACGCCGTCTGACGACGCCGTCGAGGAGACCCTTCGGAGCATGCACATCGCCAACACGGTGGATGTCGCTTACGAGCGCAGCCTTGGATGGGCACGCACCATCTTGTTCTCTGTTGCCACAGCCTTCGTCATCAGTGGCTACGAGTTCTACCGTGAATGGAGCCTCTGGGAGTCGACGGGTGAGTGGGTCAGGGAAACGCTGCGTAGGTGGGCGGATTCGATTTTCAACTGAGGTTCAATCATGAGCGCAATCGGGGGCTCCGCACTGGTCGGCGGCGTCGTTTTCGCACGTGAGTTGTGGCATTACTGGAAGCCACGCCGCGTCGGCGTCTACGGTCCACCTATGGTCGGCAAGACGACCCTCGACCGCTACATGACCACGCCCGGTGAGATGGAAGCCATCCCCGAAGACGAGCGAACCAAGCACTTCAAGGTCCCCGGACTGAACCGTTTCCTGCTGCCCAGCCCGACGCGAAAGCGCGTGTCCTACAAGGGCGACACGAGGGTGGTCTACTCTTCGGACGTGGGAGGGGATGAGCGATTTTGGAACCTATGGGTTGACGACATGGTCAACCGTCAAGTCGAATCCATCGTCTTCTTGTTCGACCACCGCTCAAAGGACGGAGGTGATGCGGCCATCCAAGCCATTGGGGGCTTCAAATACCTCGTTGACGCTATTCTGCATCGCCAATATCGGTACCGCAACTTGAAATCATGGATGAAGGGAAAGAAGTATGCTCCGAAAGTCATTATGCTCGTGGCGAACAAGGCTGACCAGTGGTGGGATGACCAAGCCAACATCCTTTGGCAGCAGCAGCGGCTTGGTGAGCACGCCATGTACGACCCTTTCAGAGCCGACCTTGTCCGTCTGCAGAAGGCAGGCATTCCTACGAAGAGGGGAATGATGGCGACAAGGATTGGCTGGAACGTCGAGAGCACGATGTTGGATTTGCTGACTGGATAGGTGATGAGTGATGATTGGACGATTTGGTGGATATGGACAGGTACCGCAGAGCGATGCGAGTCTGGCGACGATGAGTCAGGCCCACTTGATGGCGCTGAGCCAGCAAGGCAACGCGAGTCATGAGCAGTTGCTGGAGATGCAGGCTGCTCAGCAGGGCATGCGGGACATGGCTGGTAAGCAGAACATTGTCGTGCCAAAGGTCAACTTCTATCCGAGCCGTCACCCAGACCCTCGGAAGGCGCGGAAGCAGGACATTCGGCAGGCTCGGAGGCTGCTCACACCGACCAAGCGCGGTCTGCTGAACCCGTTCCGCTGGGTCTGGACGTTCAAGTACAGGTACAACAGGCAGAGCAACCTCTGCGTCATTGACGGGTGCAACTGCGAGGAACTGATTCGCTACGACAACCTCTACGCGAAGATTACGGACGAGGAAACCGGCAAGAGTCTGTGGGAACTCTACTGGCGAAACCCCGTCACGCAGACTCCAGAGCCTTTCGTGGCGCGGGAGAAGGTCACCAACGGTCAGAAAATGAAGGGGACCTATTGCCCTGAGCACCTCCACCTCTACCACCTCCTGTGCAAGTGGGAAGCCGAGAACGACAAGGACCACAACACCACCAAGACGGGGATGAAGGAGATGGTCAAGAAGGGTGTTTCGACGGTCGCTGTTCCTATCGCAGTGGTCAAGAAGAAAGACAACACGCCTGAGTTCCTCAAGAAGTACGAGCCGTTTTTCATGGAATTGGAAAAGGACTCCAAGTCTCACCCCGGCATCACCCTCTCCCACTACCAGAACCCTGAAACCGGGCTGAACGACATTACCACCGTCACCTTCGACCTGCGCATGTTTCAGAAGGAAGTGCTGGCCACGCGACCACAACTCTCTGACGCCATCGCCAACCTCGGCATCATGCAGATTCCGCAGGCTCAACCTGTCGTCAATCCAGCAGAAGGTGTTATGGGAAGCCCTGAACTCCCACAGACAGAGCAGGGTCTGTTCGCGCAGGGGGTCTGAGCATGTTTGGCAACCCATCTTCGTCAGGAGCGCTTAACCTCGGTGCCTCTTCGTCGGCAGGTGTGCAGCCTGCCATGTCGAACCCCTTCGCTTCACAGGGTATGCAGCAGATGTCCCAGTCCCCCTTCATGGGCGGAATGGCTGGTGGCATGGGCATGCAGCAGAACATGATGCAGCAGCCCATGGCGCCGCCCAGTGAAATGGAAGTTCAGTTGGCGTTGATGCGCACGCTGGCTCCCATTGACCGCTTTATCGCTGGAGCGGGCATGGCGACGTTCTTGCAGATGTTCAACGACCTCGTCACGTTCTCCGTTCTTGAAGTCATGAAGAACGCTACGTTCAAACTCGACGATGACGGTGTGATGAAGATGGACATTACGAGCCTCCCGTCCCATTTGCAGACGATGAGCGCCGAGAACGTCACTGGTCAATTCAATGCCCTGCAGATGGCCAGTCAGCAAAGCATCCAGCAGGCAGAGATGCAGCAGCAGCAGATTGCCGCGTTTGCACAACAGAGCATGATGGGCGGCGCGCTGAGCGCTGCCCTTGCGAATGAGGGTCTCATGGACAAGGCAGGCGGTGCTGCTGGCAAGTTCATGGGCTCTTTCATGGGGATGAGATGATGCTGCAGGATTCAATGATTGGCTTCGCGTCTTCAACGATGGAGATTTTCGCCCCCGTCAAGAGCGTCATCATCGACATGGTCATGGTGCAACTGCTGTCCATCATCCTCGCACTGGCAGCCATCCTCCTGCTGGCCTCCTCGCAGTTGGCGAGTGACCAGATTGCCTACCTTGTGGCAGGGCTATTCGGGGCGTTCTTCATGCTCGGGAGCATCTACGCTCGCATCTCCGAGGTGTAGAGGCCCAGTGTAGCGACCCCACTTCTTGAGTGGGCACTCGCTTGACCGCAGCACGGTCTTGACCCGCATTTGGCAGCCGCATTCCAAGCACCGGCTGTACCACTCATCCCAGCGCGGGCAGGTTTTGCAGATGCTGATTCGTTCGGTCTGAACTTGGTCGGGTACAAAGCGGCGTAGCCCAGCATCGCGCGCTGCACGGCTAAGGTCGACCACGGTCTTCATGGACACGGGAACGCCTGCGATTCGAGGTGTAGCGCGTGGTAGTTTCACGCTGTTCAGGACTGGCTTGTCGTTCAAAACCGTTATGGCGGCTGGTTGCGTGGCCCCACGTATGGGGAGCGGACGCCAGAACAAGCGTTCGTGCCCGTTCTGCCAACACGACGACCGCGACTCGTTGGAGCAGAGCATCATCGACGGAGTCGCTGAGGCCCGTTTGATGGACCAAGACTTGGGCTGGCGAGCCAACACGGCTGAGCGCCACATGAAGAACCACGTCGGGGACTATCATGTCGGCGCCAACCACTCTTGCGCGGTCTGCACCGACGACAACCGGCGCATGTTTGAGGTCGCCTACTTTGAAGGCGAGCGCACCACGGACGACATCGCTGAAGAGTTGGGGTGCAGCGAAGAATTGGTCTACCGCCACATGAAGCAGCACTTCCAGCCGTTGGTCAAGAAGTCGTCAGCCGCCATCGTGGCCATTGACGCTGGTCAGGAAATCAACATCTTGCGCGACAACGTCCAGTCCCTGAACGGCAAGTTGGCTCAGTTCATGCAGGAAAGCAGCGTGCACGACGACGGCGTGATTGCCGACATGGTGCGTTTGCACAAGGAAGTGCGCGAGACGCTCAAGGACCTCAGCATGTATCAGGAGAAGTGGGCTACCCCGACAACGAGCGTGGCGAACAGCACCATCAATGTCCTGAAAGTCGAGTTGGGCAAGGAGAGCCCTGAAGTATGGCGCCGCGTCCGTGAGAGCCTGCTGTCCCAAGCCGACGGTGTCGACGAAGACATCGTGGATATTCTGTGAGGTGAGAAGATGCCGGCGACTGGTTCCGACACGCGGATGTACAGTCCGCGTAGCGAGTCCAACCTCGGCTACTCCAAGGACGACGATTACCCTCACGGTATCGGCGACTCAGAGGAAGTGGAGGCCTACCGCGACAAGCAGATGGCCGAGAAGGAGAAGCCGACGCTCACCGACGACCTTCCTCACCTGCAACTCTCCATTCCCCGCACGCCTCCACCCATGCCCGGTATGCCTCCGATGGAGGAAGAAGAGCCAGCGATGGACGACCAGTTCAACGAAGGTCAGCAGTTTGGGGCCATGACGGGCATGCCCGATGTGGGCAACCTCAGCATCGGCAACGCGACGGGGACCATGCCTGCGCCCGGCGGTATGCTGGCTACGGGCGAGCCCATGGACCACGCATGGTCGTCGCTCATGAAGGCGCGGCTTGACGATGCAGGCACTGGGAAGGACAAGACGTGGAGTCAGCCGAAGTTTGAGACGCAGCCCGGTGGTTCCGACATCACGACGGCAACCAGTCGTCGCTCCAAGGCGCAGTCGCGTGCGCTTGGTGGTGGCGGAAAGAAGCGCGGTCTTGACCTCGCCCCCCTCAGCGTCGACCGGACGCACCTTGGCGTTGCGACCAAGCAACCCCTCCGCCTCTTCCCTGAGCAGTACGGCCATCAGCGCGCGACCCAGCAGCGTCGCAGACTCATGGGCAACGTGCCGCAGGCTCCTGCTGGACACGGGCTTGGTCCAGAGCGCTCTTATCAACCGCGTGGGCCGAAGGTTGCCGTGAGCGGGCAGACTCCGATGAAGGAACCCATGGTGCCTCGTGAGAAGGGACAGGGCTTTGCCAAGTCCATGGAGGGCCTGCGCGAGGACATCGAGGCCCTGAACAAAGCCAAGGACTACCTGCAGTTCAGCCAAATCCGAAGGCTGCTGCGCCAACTCAAGGACGCAACGGAGCGACAAGAGCGTCGACTGAAGGCCGCTGCGCCCGGTGAGAATCGAGAGGCTGGACATCGAGAGGGGCAGGACAGCACGACGAAACCTGAGGGCGCCACTGAGAATCTGGAGGACGACCCGAAGAACTGGGGCGCCCCGTCCACGTTGTTTGCTGCACGTGGGAGCGGGAGGGTCGGCTGATGTTCAAGGTCCATCTGCCCGCCACGTCCTACCTGAAGAAGCAGGTGAAGTTCTTCGACACGCTGGATTTCCTCAAGGCGTACAAGAAGCACGTTTGGATGAACCAGTCGGCCTCCATCATCAAGAGCGCTGGGTTGGCTTTTGGCGACAAACTGCTTCCTCACTCATGGGCGCCAACCGAAGCCGGGATTCATCCTGACCCGGACACACCCGACCACCCCCCGTGGAACCATCACCCTGAGACAGGTGAACTTCTTCCCGGCGGGATTCATCCCATCGACTTCATTCATCGTGACCTGCAGCAGCGGTATGGACTCAAGCCGCAGCAAGCCGCAGACCTGATTGACGAAGCAATTGACCTTCATAACAGAGAGGCTGGTGAAAATCACCAAGTCCCCAGTTTTGGCAGTCCGCAGTGGCGCAAGGTGTTCATTGGTCCTCACTATCCTCACAACGACGAAGTGCACATGCGCAAGGTGCGCGGCCGAGACCCGCTGTACGAAGGTGGACCTCGCCCGTTCATCACGTATTTCGCGAACAGTGGAAACGTCGAGGGTGCTGCTCAGGGTCAATGGATTGACGGTGGCGCCGTGCACATTAACCGTGCACTTGGGGAAGTACTGGGAAAACGAGGATATCTTCAGGGGTTAAGCCCTGAGCGGTACCCAAATTACGTCAAGTACAACGCTCTCAAGCCGGGTGACTTGTCTGGTGGCATCGTTCAGTCGATTGGAACAAAGGATTTCAAGCAATATCAGCAAACAGGGCAGTTGCCTGAGTTTTACCAGAGTGAAGGGATGCAGGCGGCATTAGACGAGCAGCGCCGCCATCCTGAAATCCACGCACACCAGTTGGCACAGGTGATGCCTGACGCCTTTTATCACGCGCCTACTGGAAAGGGGGGTGGTCGTGGCGGTGGTTCAACAATTGACCTGAAGGGCATTCTTGAGGCGATGGGGGTTGAGCATGGCCTTTCTAACGAAGACTTGGAAAAAATTGCTGGAACAAGAATGATGAAGTTACTGTTTCAGGACACCCACAAAATTGATTCAGAGAGCGGTAGTGGTGCTGTAAAGTCATTGGTCAACGTGATGCTTCGAGACATCGGGTCTCACTACCAAGATGAGCATTACCCGATGCACGCTTCGCACGCTCGTGGCGCCGAAATGGATGAATCGACGCCGTTTCACCGAGCCGCGAACCGGGTGGCCGGGAACATTGTCGCTCACATGAGCAACGCCGCTCACAAGTTGATGATGCAGGGGATGCCTGAAGATGAAGCGATAATGACTGTGGCTGAGAAAATGCGCCAATCTCAGGTCAACACAAAGGGTCGTTACGCGCCGGAGGAGGGATTGCGTGAGAAAACAGAGGCGCTTTTGACGGCGATGCTCAACAGAAGCGGCCATGACCCTGTGACGATGGAATCCTTGGACAGGATGTTGGGTGAAATCCCGACAGACCCTGAGCAGCATCACTTGCGAACACCGACTCTGTCGTTTGACCAAGAACACGCTGCTCCAGAACACTGGAGGCACCGCATCGTTTTCGGTCACGAGACCGCTCCTCAAGGCGACCAGATAACTGAGGATGTGCCGCCCCAGCCCACGCCTGCCCCCGAGCCTCCTATGGTCGGTGGTGCTGGTTCGGGTGGCCTCGGCCTCGGCTCAGGTGGTCAAGGGGGAGTGCTCGTGACGCCGTCTACAGGGGCACCCGCTCCTCCGCCGCCTGTGGCTGTACCACCTGTCGCGGCTCCCCCCATGCGTCAGGCTGCTCCGTTTGAAGAGCAGTACATGCAGTCGCTCAACATGCCGCGCGGTCAGACATTCTTCGACATTGGTACTACGGGTTTGGTGCGACGCTCTGACGATGTGGCCTCCAGCCTCGACGAGATTCGCAAGAAGATGGGCTATTTCGACGGCTTCCTCAGGGGGTTGCAGCCATGACCGACAAGGTGCTCGTGAAGGCCATGAGGGCCGAATACCCTGTGTCTGGAGGTGGCCCCATCATAAACATAGGTGGTGGTGGTGGCGGTGGTCGAGGCGCTGTAGGCGTCACCCGCCGTCAGCGCGCTCTTGGTGGGCTTGGTACGGCAGTGGGTGTGCTCGGTGCACTCGCTGGTCAGCATCGAAGCCTCGGTGGGCTGGTTCAGTCTGCCATTTCTGGCGGCACTCAGGGTTCTGCGCTTGGCAACGCTTTGGGTCGAAAGTTCACATCTCGTGAGCGCCAAGCCCGCGCTGACTACGAAGAGGGTCTTCGCCAGCGATACGCAGAACGCCAAGCGGCAGGCGACATGGGCATGTTTCAAGGCACTCGTCGGATGGGGAGGACGGTAGGTACTGCTACTGACCCCATGACGATGGCCAACCAAATGCGCTATGTGGACCGAGAGCGGGCAGAAGCCATCGAACGACAAAAGGCGCAGGCGGCTTTTGAGGAGGCACGTCAGAGGGCCCGTGGGAGGCAATTTGGTGAGGAAGACTTGGCAGACCTTGAGCGTATGAATGCTTTCAGAGGCATGACTGGCTTGAGTAGTACCGACATTGATGCGGGCATAGCCAACGTGGGGGCTGCAGGTGGTCCAGCGACTCGCTATCCAGAAGCCGAGTTTGTACCGGTAGTTGACGCGAGAGGGAACGTGTTGCACCATGACGCAAGCCAAGTCGCGGGCATCCAAACCCCGCCTCTACTCACAGCACCGGGTGCTCCTGCTGAGTTGAACAGGGACGAAGGGAACGCTAACAGTGCTGCTGCTCAACAGACAATCGGTGTGACTGGTGACGATGCGAGCGAGGAGCAAGTGAATGCGTTCACCACCTATCAGCGGCCACGTCCTGAATCGTCGCAGCCGGAGGACAGGACGGTGCAGGCAAAACTACCCGTCGGTGTTCAAAGAAGCGACACTGCTGGGATGAGTGACCTACAGCAGCGCAATATGGGGGCGGTGTGATTGGCTGACGTCAATTCGCTCATCTACGACATGGACCGCCAGATGTCGGCGAAGTCCTTTGACTACTTTTTCACGGACATCCTCGGTTTTGAGTTGTCCCAGCACCACCGTGACTGGCTCCGTGGCCTCAACGAGAACCGCTACTACTGCGTGAAGGCGAGCCGTGACCACGGCAAGTCTGTGTTCTTCATGTCCTACGCGCTCTGGATTGCAGCGTTTCAGCCGGGCACGCACATCATGGTGTTCAGCCACAGCCTTGAGCAGACGCTTGAGCACATGCGTTTCATTCGGAACAACATTGAGAGTGCGGACATCCTCAAGGAATTGAAGCCAGCGGGCAAGCCGTGGGCCAAGTCCTACTTTGAGTTCACCAACGGCAGCCGTATCATGGCCAAGTCCGTGGGCGGTGCAACCCGTGGTTTCCACCCTGACGTGGTCGTGTGCGACGACATTCTGTGGGGCACGACCAGTTCTGAGTTGCAGCGGGCTGCTGACTGGTTCTACACCGTCTTGCTTCCTGTGCTGCACCACACGGGTCGCCTGATGATGGTCGGAACGCCCTTCTCCTACAACGACCTGTACGCTGAATTGGAGGACAAGGACACCTTCACGGTCGAAACCTACCCCGCCATTCTGGCGAACGGCGAGCCGCTGTGGCCCAACCGATGGCCGCTTGAGGCCCTCAAACAGCGTGAGGAATCAATGCCTGCCATCAAGTTCGCCCGTGAGTACCTGTGCGAACCGATTCACGACATGTCGAGCATGTTCCCGATGACGCTGTTGGAGCAGGCCCGCGACCCCAGCCTTGTGTTGCTGGACAAAGCCGAGCAGGACTTTGACGAAGACGGCGAGCCCTCTGGCACGTTTGGCCAGCACTTTGTCGGATGGGACCCGGCAATTGCCAGCGACTCCAACGCTGACTACACTGCGATGGCTGTTCTGCGTATGCCTCCAGACGAGGACGTCAAGCAGGTCGTTCATATCGTCAACGAGAAGGGTCTGAGCAGCACCGCCCAAAAGCGCCGCATCATCATGCTCAACAGTCGGTTTCAACCAGACCTCATCGAACTTGAAGGGAACAACTTCCAGCGAATGTTTGAGGCCGAACTCAAGGACATGCGCGAGGACATCCCCATCAAGACCTTCATGACCACGCGTCAAAAGAAGGAGTCGATGTTCATGAGCCTCCTCATGGCCTTTGAGCAGGGTCAGATTCGCACCCCTTGGGGCGACGAGAAGAGCAAGGAGTTCACCCGTGCGTTGGAGACGCAACTCAGCCGGTTCGGCATGCAGAAGAACGGGCGGCTGGAGTCTGTTGGCTCGCACGACGACTTGGCCATGGCGCTCGCGTTGGCGAACTGGGCCACGAAGGAGTTCAAAGGAAGCATCGTTCTGCTTGACGACTACCTTGACGGCTTCGACACTTGGTTTGGCGACGTGAAGCAGAACCACGTCGCTGGGGCAACGTGGTTCACGGCATGACTAAATAGCACCGAAAAGAGGGAATATCATGTGGCCAAGTCTTGGAGTCGGTGGCGAAAACGTCGTCGACATGGGCCACGACACCCTTACGGCAGTGGCCTCCAGTTTGGCCACGCACCCTCGCATGAGCGTGCCCTTGGCCAAGGCTGTGGCTGAGGCAACGGTCGTGTTTGTCGATGACGAAGCCTCGACGCCCACCTACGCTTCCTTCGCACCTACCGGAGACGGGTGGTTTGAAGACCGAATCGGAAAGAGTGCGAACGACATCATCCGCGACCTGCGCAAGGCTCGTCGTGTGCTGAAGGAGGACAAGGGTGAGATTGACGCCCTCATCGCCAGCATCCGCGCCCTCAAGAGCGCCGAGGTAGATGCAACGCTGTCGCGCTTGGAGTGGGCTCCCCCTCACATCGAAACGATGCGCAAGATGGGGCTGTCGAACAAAGATATGCGCTCGCTCCGTCTGTTCGGTGATACCCGCAAGACCAGCCTCATGCGTGCTTGCAGCGTGTGGGAGGCGGCAGAAGATGCACTCGCCAAGTTGGACGAGTTCGCAGACGTCTGGGGCGAAGAAGAGCGCAACGCTTGGGTCAACGCCATGCAGCAGAAGCAGGACGCTCGCAAGATGTGGCGCAACGCGCTGCATCAGTTTGAGACTTTGTCGAAGGAACAGCAGAACTGGCTGCACATGGCGAAGGCCGAAGTTGAGGAAAAGGGTGCGATGAGTGCACGGGCCATCACCAGCAACCTCGTGGAAAAGGGGGTTTCCCGCATCACGGCGGGCCGCATGTCCAAGTTGCTGACCATGTACGGCGAGGAAGTCAACATCGTCAAGGGTCACCGCAAGGGTGAGTTCATCTCCATGTCGAGGGAAGGTCTGGTGCTCAAAGACCCGTGGGCTTACGCAGCGGGCTTCCTTGATGCAGACGGCTACATCACCATCACCGAGCGCGGTGAGCCACGTGCTGGTTTCATCGCAACGGGTGACCGTGGGCGAATGCACTGCGAAGAGTTGCACAAGAACGTGGGCGCAGGCATCCTTCAATTGGACCAGAAGGTGTACAAGGACGGCCAGCGCAGTCAGCACCGCGTCAGTTTCTACTCCAAGGACGACCTGAACAAATTGCTGGACGGCATCACCCCTCACCTGCGGATGAAAGACATGCAGGCCAAGGCCGTCAAGGCCTACATCGGCGAGAAGGACCCGTTGCGCAAGACACAACTGAAGCGCTTCGTGCAGTTCTCCAACCGAGACGGAACAGACAAAGGTGAGGAGTCCCTGCGCGAATGGGGAGTCGACCGTGATACGGTCATGAGTTGGGCGGAGGGTCTGTGATGGCAGAGAAGAGCCGTGTCGGTCGCCTGATTGAATCGGTGTCCAGCCCGTTCCGGCGCAGGACTACGCCCGAGCCCCAGATGCCTCTGTGGACAACGGGCATCCAAGAGCCCGTGCTCGTGCAGGGCATCACCATCCCCGCACTCTATGCCGTGGCCAACGAGAACCTCATCCTGCGAACGGTGCTCAGCACCCTGCAACAGGAAATCTTCCGACGCGGCTACTACTGGGAGAAGAAGTTCAACCGCAAGTGCTCTGCATGTGACGCTGAGTTTCAGCACGACGTGGACACCTGCAAGGACTGCGGTAGCCCTGAACTTGTCGAACCTGACCCTGACCAACTGGTTTATCCTCGTTGGCTGCTGAACCAGCGCAATTCGATGGAGCAGACCTTCATGGACGTGCTCCGCGAAATCGAGTACGACCTGAACATCGTGGACGATGCGTTCCTCATCCTCATCAAGGAGTATTTCATCGACCCTGAGACGAAGCAGGTCGCTTTCTACCGTGTCAAAGAGTTCGTGCGAGGCGACCCCATCTTCATGCGCATCATCGCCGACAAGCGCGGTGTTCGCGGTGGCCGGTTCCGAGTCTGCCCAATTCACCGCAACGAGGTGAAGTCGTACTCTGAGGACGACAAGTTCTGCCCCACCTGCGGCTACGAGATGGAGGATGTGCACCACGTCAACACGGCTGGCAGCGGCAAGACGCAGTACTACCTCAAGGGCGAGGTCATTCACGTCAGCAAGTATCAGCCGTCGAAACTTTACGGCCGCAGCCCCGTGTCGACGCTCTGGCGTCAGGCCATGACCCTCACGGCCATGGACAATTACATGTACACCGCCTACTCCAAGCGCAGGATTCCTCGCGGCATCCTCAGCATCAGCACGGACAACCTTGAGTCCATGAAGGCGTTCTGGAAGGCCACGGATGAGAAGTTGGAGCGTGACCCCCACTACATCCCCAAGATTGCCACGGAAGGCACAGGTAAGGGTGGCGTGAACTGGGTCAAGTTGATGGATTCACTGGAGGAGATGCAGTACATCCCTGCGCGGGATGAGATGCGTCAGCGTATCGCTGCCTTCTACGGCGTGTCCAACGTCTTCATGATGGACACCGGCAAGTCTGGCGGTCTGAACAACGAGGGCATGCAGATTCTCGTCACCAACCGTGCTGTCGAGTTCGGTCACAAGGTCTACGCCGAGCACCTTTTCCCTCGCATGGTCGAGGAGATGGACGTCAGCGACTGGAAGTTGACGCTCTATCCCAACGAAGAAGAGGACGAAGTCACCCGCTTGCGCCGCGACGAGATGGAAGTCAACATCGCTCAGCGCATGATGATGATGGGGTATCAGCCCACACTGGTCGAAGATGCCAACCGCGACATCCGTTTTGTGTACAAGCAGCCTGACCCTGCGGTGCAACCGCCACCCGGTCCCGGCGGTATGCCTCCGGGCGGTATGCCCATGCCGGGCATGCAGATGGGCGGTGGCATGGGGACGCCGGGCGCGCTTCCCAGCAGGCAGATTCCGCCGCAACTGGCAGCACGCATGGCCGGTCAGGCACAGGCAGGCATGGCGAACCCCGGCGGTGAAGGCATGGGCCTGCGCAACCGTGGACCTGCCAGTCCTCAGAACAGGACCAGCATGGGTTCAGGCGCGCCCTTCTCCAGCGTTCAGCAGCGTGGAGCCCCGATGGGTGGTGTTGAGCAGGCTGGTCAGAGCATTCTTGACGCCAGAAACTTCCGTGGGGCCTGACGTAGTAGCATTTAAGCCGAAAGGAGTGATGGCATGAGCATGGACGTCAAGAAGTTGGACCCGATGGCGCGCAAGATGCGCACGCACGTCGACGCGTTCTACAAGGCGCTGGATGAGCAAAACACGAACGATGCTCGGCATCACATCACCGAAGTGATGAAGTTCGCCGACTACCTCGGGAAGGACATCGACAGTTCAATCGTCAAGGCTGCCGAAGCCGACATGAAGCGGTTGGGCGTCAACGACCTCTTCGCGGGCGGCGTTCCCGTTCGCAAGATGAACGACGCCGTCCACAACGTCCACCGTCCGGCGGAGAACGTGCTCCCCGGCACGGTCCGAACGACTCGGTTCGGTGCAGTGAACCGCCGTCTGTCGAACCGGAACGTCTGAGGTGAGCAACGTGTCTGATGCGGAGGGGAACGCTGCGGAGCGCCTGATGGGCGCCCTCATCAGCAAGATGGAAACGATGGATGCGGGCATCCAGAGTCTGCGTGCTGAAAATGTCGAGTTGCGCAAGATGATGCAGAACCCGTCGGCGATGCTGCGCAAGGCTGGCTTCGTGGCCGTTGGGACGTCTCGTCCTGAAGGGTTGGCCATGGACGAGTTCCGAGGTGCCATGGACGATGTGGTGCTCAAGGCTCAGGACGGTACCGAACTGGGCATCCCTGTGTCCAACGAAGATTTCCACGCGATGGACTGGGCAGACATTCACGCCTTGGCTGAGCAGGCCAAGGATGCCGGTGCAATCGGCAACCCGATGGGTATGGAGTGAGGAAGATGAAGCCACGATTTGAGCCAGTGCCAGACGAAGTTCACCACCTGCTGAAGGCTGCGCGCGACCTTGAGGACCGCATCGCCAAGAAGGAAGGCAGCATGCCTGACTACTCTGGCCAAAAGGAAGGTGCAACGCAGGGCAGTGCCCGCTTTGAAGCACAGCCCTCCGGTGTTCCCAACGCCTTCTACAACACGAACAACGTCGTGCCTGAAGTTCAGGACGTGAAGAACAAGGGCGCCATCTCCGAGAGTAGCAGCGTGCTCGACAAGAACCCCTACTACCCAACGGCCTTCAGCACCACTGGCGCTCTGGAGAACACGGCGGGCGATACGGGTGCGCGAAACTCCCCTTGATACGCTCGACCGAGCGAGGGATGTCTTCGCCAAGTCGCTGACCGATGGCGTCGGAAGGGCGGATGCAGGCGCTGAGTTTTTCCTTCAGGCCGTGAGCGCTGAGCGCCACGGCTACCTTTTGGGAGCAGATGATGAGGCGCTCATCAAGATGTTCTACGCCGTCATCCGTAAGGAAGACGAAGGTGCGACGGGAACACAGGGGGCCGTTGACCTTGCCAACGACATGGACGAGGGGATGCAGGAAAGCGGGGTGAGCCAGTATCAAATCGGCTACGACATCAGTCACGGGGCTGGAATGGGGCTGGCACCAAACCCCTCTTACGACGAGAACCGTATTGTTCCTCCCGAACCGACCGCTGGCTCACTTGTCGGTCACCACGTGCAAATGGTTGATGGTCATGAGGACGACCCTTATCGCGCTCATGACGTGTTTGGCCCTGACTTCAACCCGCTTCACGGTCGTATGGGGGAGCATTTGGCTGGCTACTACGTGGCGGACGACCCCTACGGAGAATCCGTAGCCCAGCAGCACCATGGCAAGGAAGGGGCGTGGGAAGATGAAGCGCGGGATGGTCTGCACAGTTTCCTGCGTAACGTGCATCACCTCGGCAAGTTGGACACTGAGCATGCGACCAACCATTCTCTGTACGAACACGACTACCGTGATTGGAGCGTGCGCAACAGTTCGGACCTGAGCAGGGTACGCCAGCAATTGGAAGAGGAAGGGTTGAACGAAGACGAAATCGAACACCGTCTTCGTCAAGCGCACATCAAGCAGAAGCAGGCTGAGTGGGACGAGAACCTTGGGTTCTTCGACTACCTCTTTGGCATGGAATGGCTGACGCCAGAAGAGCGTGCAAAGGCCTACGAGTACATGCGCGAGCATGGGGCTGCAAGGCACGAACAGAACCCTCTCAGGTTTGGGCGCCACACAAACGACCCTGATTTTATGCCGCGCTTCAAGCGCTCGTTTTGGCAGAGGTTTTCGCCGCTTTACGACTGGTGGGTTCGCGACCCCAAGGGTCCGGGCGAGGGTATGATGAACCGCCCTATCCGACTTCCAGAGGCAGCGACTGAGTACACCGAGAAGCGTTTCAACCTCGATGCACTGCGCTCTCACCGCCCCGACGTCGGTGGCGCACACGGACTTGAGCGAGCATACGACTCGTTCAACAGGTTCCTTGATACGGCGGCTCGATACGAAGGAATTGACCCCAGACAAGTCGAGAAGTACCGTATGGTGGGCGGCCGAGTGCCGGTCTTGAATCCTGACCGCGATGAAGAAGGCAACGAATCTCCCCTATCTGATGCAAGCGGCAATTTTCATCCTCTCAAGTTGGCTCAAATCGGTAGTCAGCAAGAAATGCGTCCTCGTGCAAAAGGCGACTTGCAGGCTCGTAGCAACGGTCTCGGTGAACTCGAATTGCGCCTTCTTCTGGGAATCGACATGAACGGGAAGTTGTACGAAGAAGAGAAGCACCCCCTGTGGGGCAACCTTTGGATGGCCAAGGACCAGTTCGGAAATCCGGTTGCAGGGTTGCAGCCTGAGTTCACGCAGGAAGAAATTGACTCCATCATGCGGGAGCGGTTGCGAGAAGGTGTCCAGACGGCTGCGCCCGGACGTGCTGCTCGTAGTCACGCCATTGGGATGTACGGTACCTACGTTGACCCTGATGCTTACGGTTGGACCGAAGACCACGATTCGCTCAAGACGTACTTTGCTGAGCCCTACCTCGGCATGGGTGGCCTGCACAAGAACCCCAACGAGTTGTTCAACATCCTTCACCACGCAAGCCTTCTTTTCTCACCCAAGCAGCAGCAGCAGAGTCAAGACGAAAGCGAAGCCTTGCGGGGCTTTTCATTGGCTGATTTTGGTATCGAAGAGGAAGAGGTGCCTGAAGAAGAGGCGGAGTACGAGGCTCAGATGGCTTCTTCTCGTGGGAATAGAGGGGGCAAGCGCGAAGAGAGCCTGCTGTTTTCACGCACAGGAAACGGTATCATGCACCGGCATGACCCAGAATCAGATTCAGCGGCCACCATGGAGCCGTTTTTGGGACCGTTTGGTCAGCGGCAACTTCAGATGGCGAACATGGCAGTGGGCGACAAAACAATTCAAACCAACACCAAAGGCTCTGACGTCGACGCTATTGCGAACCTTTCACCCCACCACGTTCTTCAATCGTCCAGCCAACAGGGGACGTTCGGTTTCAACTCTCAGACAACACGGCACAATGTGACGGTTGACTCGGCGCACGCCAACCGTCTTCAAGGGGAATACCACAACGCCCGTGAGTCTGGAGACAGGGATGCTGCACAGGCTGCTCACGACGCGATGAGAGGTCTTGCGCCTGAACATATCAAAATCAGCAACCCCTTCGGAGCCGAGGGCGGCGCTCTCAGCGACGAGACCTTCAATGCCCACGGGGCGTATCACTACTACGACATCGCTCATCGACTTGGCTTCGGTCGAGCGCCAATGGACCCGCAGCGCGAGCCTTTGGAGCACGGAAGCCCATTGATGGGTCAGCCTCCGCTGCGCAATCCAGATGAAATGCAGCGGCTTAGCCAGCGGGTCGCTGTTCCTGAAGAAGCCAACTTTGAGGCGGCGAAAGCCGCACTTGATGAGGAGTACGAACGGTACTCCAAGTTGGCGGGCGACTCAGAGGAAAAGCAGCAGGCGCTGAAAGAGGAGTACGAGCGAAGGCTTGCTCGTCTTCAGAGTGAGCATGCTTTGAGGCCTTATCCTGACGAAGAAGCACTGTACGGCACAGAATCATTTTCGATGCCAGAGCAAGGCGGTATGTTCGGAGCGCTCCAAGGTGGGCTTGTTCCTCGGTTGTCGATGCCCAGCCCCCTCAAAGACAACGAAGAGGAGTATTTCCGCCTTGTCGACGCGTCGGCTCAAGTGCAGGAAGCGCTTGACGCTACAGATGACCCTACTCGCCGAAAGCAGTTGCAGTCTGAACTTATCGACCTGAATCAGCAGATGGACGTGTTGGAGTCCACGCTTGGTGATGTAGGGCTTCAAGTGAATGTGGGGTCTACCAAGGGCACTGCGAAAATGGCTACTGTACGAGCAACGCATCAGAAGTTGAGGGGAGATACGCAGGCGATTGCGGAAGCAGGTGCTCATTTGAAAGACGTCATCGGCACGACCGACCCGGACGCTTTGGCCCACATTTTCGACCCAAGCCTGCCGCACGCCACTGTTGAGGCCAACATGCGTCAGTGGGCGCGTATGGCCAACGACTACCTCAACCGTGTGCCGCATCGCCTTCACGGCATCCATACCTTGGGAACCACCGAGTTCAGCGAAGCCGGTAGCCAAGCGCAGACGGGCTTTGGCACAGACGTCAAACGCATGGTGCACGATGCAGGCCAAGTGCCGCCGGTCGACCCGCAGATGATTCTTTCTGGCGGCGTTGATGATGCCGTGAACGCCATCCTCGATACGCTGGAGTTGGACCCGAACGACCCTCGCCACGTCAAGATGGCAGAGGAATACTTGGAGCACGATATGTTTCCGAGGATGCTTTCAGGCCAGCCTACCGCGCCTGTGATGACCCTGCGTCAGGTGTTCAAGCAGATGCACCCGGACATCGACATCGACTTTGAAATCCGCGACCTCCGTAAGCGCACCAACCGTGGCCGCGCAGACGAAATCAAGCAGAAGGTCCAAGCCCTCCACCGCACGTTTGGCGTAGGTGCTGAAGAGCGCAACGCTCAGTTGGGCCTGTCCCACACGCTTGCGTATAACCCGGACGACCGTGGCTCGGAGGACTTCACCAAAAAGCGCTCTTCGATGGGCAACGCGAAGCAGAAGTTGGCCAAGTACGAAGACGAGTACTTCAACACCCTTCAGCAACTTGACTCCATCATTACGGGGCTACCGGAAGTCGAGCCAGCCGCTCAGGTGATGCAGACCCGTCGAGGCATGAACGCGGTGCCCGTGGACAAGTTCGGGCCAAACACGCATTCGGTCATGTCGCTGTACAACTCAGCGGGCTACCGTCACGGCATGGGGCGAAAGATGCAGCCCAACTTTGATTTCCGCATCAAGCCCGATGGCACAGTGTCCATCCTCCCCGTGCAGCCCGGAGCGTTGACGACGCACCTTGTTCAGCCGCTGGAGTCGTTCTGGAACAAGGTCGCTCCGGCTGCGTGGATGCACATGCTTCGACACCCTGACCACGCTGACGCCCGTGCGGCGCTGAACACAGCCGAGCACGAAGCGGCTGAGTTCAAGGTCAACAGCGTGGGCATGAGCCGGAACAGCAGCGCTCACAACATCACGATGTCCGAGTCAGGCCTTGACGTGCAGTTGGCAGGCTTGACCAACCCTGACGTTATTCGCAAGGAGTTGGGGAAGAAGGTCCCGCTGCTTCAGCCGATGCACCGTATCTTCGACCTTGACGACTTGGAGCATCTGCGCGGCTTCACCGGAGACTGGGTCGTTTCGACCATGCCTGAAGGTGAGCGCGGCTTCGTCAAGAAGGAGGACGACAAGGTCACGTCTGACTCGTTCAGTTTGTCGGACAAGGACAAGGAGAACTTCACGAAAGTGGCCAGCGAGGACTACCACGTCGACGTCATCAAATTGGAGGACGGCTACTACATCTTCGACGTCATTGAGTTTGACGAGAAAGAGGTGCACGACGTGCCTCTCAACGACCGCATGAAAATCCTGCGCGGCGCCATGGAGGGCGTGCAGAACATCCACATCCCCAGTGCGAGCGACACGCGCTTGACCGACGACGCAGGCCTCAAGGTCACGGTCGAAAACCTGCAGAAGGACGACGAGCCTGTCTTGCTGCGCGATGCCAAGTCCGTCTACATGGCTGGCGAGATGCGGCACCCGAAGTGGGTGCTGCTCAAGCCCGGCAAAGATGTGGTGCTCCGTGTGCTGGAGCGGCGCGGTGAAGGACCCTACACCTATCGGCTCGGCACTGGGCCGGTGACGCGTGAAGAGCACATCGGTTCTCGCGCCGTCGAGTCTGATGGCGAGACCTACATGGACGTCGGTGCGGCGTTCAACAGTCCTGAGAAGTTCAACGAAGGCGACCACGTGCGCGTCAACGTCGCCAACGTCAGCAAGGTAGAGGGCGCCGACAACACAGCCGTCTACACCCTGACCGGCTCTGAAATCGAAGGAGAGGCGGAAGGCGAGGGCCTCGTCAGTCAGGAAACCCTGAGCATGCTCGCTAAGGCAGAGGACCAGTGGCTCTGCGAAGTCACGCGGGCTCCCGGTGGTATTCGCGTCAGCATGCCTCAGGGCCACGTCCTGTACAAGTGTACGCAGAGCGGTCCGATGTGGACAGCCCACAGTCCGCTGGCCGATAGCACGTATCTGGTTCGCCTTGCTGAAAGCCAGCGACCCTACTGGTCGCCTGTTGCAGGTGCGATGCTCAAGGCTGATGTCGACATCAAGGAGATGGTCGAGGAAGACGAGGACGAGTTCGGCGAAGCCAAGCCGCTCATCAAACCGAAGAAGGTGCAGGGCACGTCATGGTGGGAGCAAGAGGAGAAAGTCAAGGCGATGCGTCAGGGTATTCTGACGTTGGAGCGTTTCCTGAAGAGCGGCATTGGTGCAGTGGGTGCATCGAATGCAGGTGCCAAGGGTCTGGGTTTCGACTACGCCACTCCTATCGAATCCCCGATGGGTCCGACGAACCTCCACGATGAGAAGACGATGCCCGATTTCGACAACAGAAAACGGCCCGGAGAGGACTCCGACATTGAGGAAGAATCGGAGGACAGCGAGCCTGCGAAGCACATGGTCATCCCTACAGAAGAGGGCGTCCTTGAGGTCACAGACGACAAGGCCGTCTTCCGTATGTAGTTAAGTAGTGTGACTGTAGATTGCGTGAACAATGAGCGCCTCGGCGATGCTGCGAACCTCCCCCGTCCAACACGGCGGGAGCATCAGCATCGTCAAGTCGGACAGCGACCTCGTTATCGCTGGCTACGCTTCGGTCGAGATGGTCGACAAGCAGGGCGACCTCATTACCCGTGGAGCCCTCAAGGACGCCTTTGACGGCTTCATGAAGGCGGACGGCTACCGCAACGTCCAACTCGCACACTCCAACATTCAGGTGGGTCAGGTTATCCCCTCCTACACGGACTCCAGTGGTCGCGTGTGGAAGTCCGGTGTCGATGACGCCGGCATGTTTGTCGTGATTCAACTTCGCGACGACATCGAAAAGGCCCGTGAAGTGGCCAACGAGATTCGCAAAGGCGCGCTTCGCGGCTTCAGCATTGGTGGGCAGGCGTTTAAGCGCATGCGAAAGAGTGACGCCAGTCATGGCGACTACACTGAAATCTCCAAGTTGGAACTGCACGAGGTGACGATTTGTGAGAAAGGCATCAACCCAGAGGCCACATTCCGAATACTAAAGGAGGACACAACAATGACGAACGAAGACAATGTGTTGGGCGATTTGTCCAGCGTGCTGGACAGGCTGAACGGACGACTGGATGCCATGGAAAAGGGCGAAATGCCCCCATTCATGGCTGAAAAGAAGAAAGACGAAGAACCCAAAGAGGAGTCTTCGTCTGAAGAGGAAAAGGACGATGAGAAGACGGAGAAGGGTTTCTCCGACGTCATCACCGCCGACTACCTCAACTGGATGGAGAACACCCTCAAGTCGCAGGGTGTCGACACGGGCGCGGCTCGCGCTCACTTCGACGGCATCTCCAAGGCCAACCTCGGCTCCACGCCTGAGGCCATCGGTGACGGTGCTGACTACTTCGCTGGGCAGGTCAAGGGCCGCGCTCAGGAAGGCGGCTCCCCGTCCACGAACGCCATCGGCCGCATCAACTCTGGCGGCGGCTCCGTGGCCAAGGGCTACCTCTCCCCCGATGACGTGACCCCCGCTGACCTTGAGGCCGCCTACGCTGTCTACAAGGCGGCTGCGGTCGAAGAGCAGTTCAAGGGCTCCCTCGGCACGGTCTTCGCGGACCGCCTCGCCAAGGAACTCAACGCTGAGGCGCAGGCCCGTGAGGCCCGCTCCTTCGACGCGCGCACCCCGCTGGCGAACATCGAGAAGGCCCTGAGCGACCTCAGCGCCCGCATCGACAACATCAGCACGTCCGCTGCCGAGGCTCCCGCCATCCGCAAGTCGTTCTCCGCTGTCGAGGTCCCGTCCACCGAGGACCTCGCCAACATGGACTGGGACGAGGTTCACCGCCTCGCCGGGAGCGTCTTTGAGGCTTGAGCCTCAGCGGAAGAAATGAACATGGAGGAATGAATCATGGCACGAGAATACATGCGAACCATCAACGACATGGAGCGGTACTACTACGGGGCAGGGTCCTCGATGGGGTACTCCTACTCCGGCAGTGAGTTGCTGAAGGCGGACTCTCCGCTCCTCAGCACCACGGCCGGTACCTACCAAGCCATCTACGGGCGCAAGGTGTGGAGCCAGTTGAACCAAGAGTTCAACGCCTTCTCCATCCTGCCCAAGAAGCCTTGGGACCGCAGCGGGTGGCGCGTCGTCACCGCCAAGCCGTCCAAGACGGTCGGCGGCGGCATCGCTGAGAACGGCACCCTGCCGGACACCACCAAGCCGACCTTCCAGAACGTGGCTGCGAAGCCCAAGACGGTCGCGCACTCCTTCGACATGTCGGAGACGGCCATCTTCCTGAACGACAAGGACGACGGTCTGGGCGACATCCGCTCGGTCCTCAAGGAGGAAATGGGCAAGCACCACGCAGAGCACATCAACGACATGCTCACCGAGGACGTTACCAACACTGCGGGGAACGACATCGAGTCGCTCGACCGCATCACCACGGGCAACAACTCGATGGCTGGTGGCGGCGTTCACTACGACGATGGGGACGAGGACATCTACTCCATCGACCGCAGCGCCAACACGTGGGCCTTCGCTGAGGACTCGGCCAACGCGACGTCCACCAACCGGACGCTCAGCCTCGACCACCTCGACGAGACCTTCCGCCTCATCTGGGAGCGCGGTGGCAACCCCAAGGTCATGCTGACCGGGTACGACACCCTCATGCGCATCCAGCAACTCCTGCAGGCGCAGCAGCGCTTCATGGAAGAGAAGCGCGTGGTCCCCACCTACAACGGCGTCAAGGGTGTCCCCGGTATCGAAGCCGGTTTCATCGTGGCGACCTACAACGGTGTCCCCATCATCCCCACCAAGGAGATGGCCGGTGACGGCATCAGCCGCATCTACATGCTGGACACGGACTACTGCTACTTCAGCACCGCCAAGCCGACCCAGTACTTCGAGTCGGGCATCGAGACCGGCGACCCCTTCGCCATCAACCGTCTCGGTCAGGAAGGGCTGTACCGCACGATGGGCGAAATCTGGACCACCTTCTTCGGTGGACAGGGGAGCATCCGCGACCTCCAGTGAGGTTGCACACAAAAAAAGACAAGACATGGAGGAATTATCATGGCAGCGAACGAAACTGTAGCAAGCGAAGGTCTGGAACTCCGGTTCAACCCCGGTGACTTCTCAAACGTCAGTGTGGTGGCCGACCTCGGCCTCCACGCGGGCACCCCCATCTCTGAAACGGGTTGGCTCGACGGCAACTCCGGCGGCTCCTACCCCGGAAGCCTGACGGGCTTTACCGCCAGCAACTCGGATGGAAATGCGGTGGGCTCAATCCGCCTCATCACCATCAAGTTCGACACTGATGTGGCTACTCCGGTCGACATGGTGTTCCTGAGCGGCGTGTCCAAGGTCCTCGGTGTCGTCGGGTCGAACAACCCGACCGCCGACAAGACCCTGAACATCGCGACGTTCACCGCTGGTCTCGTCACCGATGCCCCATCCGGCTCGGAGTCTGTGGCGTCCACGGGCGGCTCTGCCCTTGGCTTCACGGCTGAGACCGAGACCGCCGCCGCGACCGGATGCACTGTGACCCTGCTGGTGCTGAACTGAGGTGAGCCTTCGTGCCCACCGTGACCTACATCGGCAGCCGGGTCTACCGGAAGAAGCCTGACGGGACCGGAGAACTCTGGCCGCGCGGCGAGCCAGTGAGTGTCTCTCAGGACTATCTGGACAAGCACCGTGTCGCCATCTGCACCAACCCGACCGCCTTCCTCGTTGAAGGCGACGAGGCTGTGACGGTTGACGAGGGCGCTGATGGCATCCCCGACGAAGGCTGGACCAAGAAGGACATCACCGCTTGGCTTGAAGAGCGCGGGCGCGAAACCGGCGGCTACACGACGAAGTCGAAGTTGCTGGCTACCGTGGCCGAAGTCTTGGCACCCGCACCTGAACCAATTCCCGAGGTCGTTGAGACCTCTGAGGAGACCCCCACACAGGAGAGTGAATGAACATGGCAGTGACGATTGACCCCCGACCAACCTACTTTGGAGACCGCATGGTCGTGACCGGCTCGTATGATGCGACCGAAACGACGATTGAACTGGGCGACCTGCTCGCAAGTGTTGACGCATTCACGTTGAATCCGTCTGCTCCCACCCTTCAAAACGTGGACTCGACGCCGGCTGACGACGGTGGTACTCTCGCCATCCTCGCCCTCATGGACTCCGCAACCGTGAGTGGGACCACTGTGACCATCCACCCGGCTGCAGGTGGCTCAACCAAGGCCGGGACCTTCCTCGCCATCGGTCGCCGCAACTGAGGTGATGACCTCTGGCTGAAGGTACGAAGGTGATTGGGCCGTATGCGCCCAAGGACTTCAGTGACCTGACGGCGCTCAACGGAACCATCGCTACGGACGTGGCTGCGGCCATCGGAGCGAACGCCATCGTCGGAGCCGAGCCCATCAACGTGCTCGGAAACATTTTCATTGTCGTCTCCTTCACATGAGGTGAGGGGCATGGACGACTTTGGTAGCCTTGGGCTTGACGACATCCAACGGATGCAGAAGCGAGGCATCCGCCTCAACGAAGGCTACGGCGCTTCGGTGCGCACCAACGAGGACAAGCCTCTGGAAGGCGTCACGTTGAAACAGCGCAACCGCAACCGGCAAGCAGGCGACGTCCTCAACATTGGCTCCGGCACGCGCTGCAAGCACTGCGGCATGCTCTACTTCTGTTGGGTCGACAAGTGCCGGACGTGCCAGAATCCGATGGACTTCAATCTTGGAGTGAAGCAACACTGAGGTGAGAACATGCCCGTTGTCTTCAGTCCCGGTGAGCCAGAGACCCGTCCTCTGGACCCATCCGCCGTCGTCTACACGACGGGGAACAAGGTGGCTGAACTCCTTGGCATCGCCGCTGGAACGCCTGTGGTTGGCTCAGCGGATGCAGTGTCGACGGGTTTCTACATCACAGGTACGGATTTTCGTGAGCACGGGTTTGAGAGC
>Ga0181594_10000501_pt1 | contig 36339 bp, 28 predicted proteins | sample 071ome_18_FD_145603 | JGI IMG/M metagenome (GOLD analysis project Ga0181594, IMG submission 145603) | Coastal salt marsh microbial communities from the Groves Creek Marsh, Skidaway Island, Georgia - 071413BT metaG (spades assembly) | ecosystem: Environmental > Aquatic > Marine > Intertidal zone...
TGCCTGCCAGGACGAGTTGGTGGTTGTCGGTGCCCACTACGACCATGTTGGCTACGGGAATCAGCGGAACAGCTATGGCCCCTTTGGATTCGTTCACAATGGGGCCGATGATAATGCCTCAGGGGTTGCCGGGCTGATTGAGATTGCTGCGGCTCTGGCGAGTCTGCCGCAGCCTCCGCGGCGGCCAATTCTGCTGGCCTTTTGGGATGGCGAGGAACAGGGTCTGCTGGGCTCCAAGCACTTTCTGCGGTCCCGCCCAGCGAGCATCGAGGGCAAGGCGATTGTCTTTTCAATCAATCTCGACATGATCGGCCGGCTGCGGCAGCAGACCGTGTCGGTCTATGGCACCCGTTCCGCGGTTGGCCTTGAGGAACTCGTCACCCGAACCAACTGCCTTTCAGGCGGGACAGCCCTGCAGTTGGCATTCGATTGGAAGGTCGAGCCAGACTCCGATCATTACTCGTTCTTGCAGGCCGGTATCCCCACACTGATGTTTCACACCGGCTTGCACAACGACTACCACCGGCCAAGCGACGATGCCCATCTCGTCAATCTGGATGGCCTTGAGCCCGTGGCTCGGCTGACATTCGACACGCTCCTGCAAGTCGCCGATGCCACCGGCTCGTGCCCGAGTTTCCGGCCACAGTGCCTGACTGAATCGAATGCGACCAAGTCACGCCTCGAGGCGAGAGCATTCCTTGCCCCGGACAGCCCGGGGCGTTGGGGTATTGGCATCCGAGCAGATTCGGCCAACCCGACCGCAGCCCTGGTAGTTGCCATACGGGCTGGCTCTCCAGCAGAACGTGGCGGGCTCAGGCTGAAAGATCGCATCGTTGAGATTGACGGAACGCCAATCACCGGCCAGCAGGACATGATGCAACGGCTCGCGGCTATCGGGAAGTCGTCCGCGGTTGACGTGACCGTTTCCAGAAAGGGCCAGTATGTCAGGCTCACCTGGAATGATTGATGAGACTTGATGGGAAAGGCAGCACGAGGCGAGTGCTGCTGCGGACGAACCTGGGCGATCAGTCCTCGTCTTCCTCCCACTCTCCATCATCTTCGTCTTCCCACTCATCGCCTTCGTCATCGTCTTCGTATTCGTCGTCTTCTTCGTCGCCTTCTTCGTCGCCGTCTTCTTCTTCACCGTCTTCTTCGTACTCGTACTCGTACTCGTACTCTTCGTCGTCTTCGCCTTCTTCTTCGTCTTCTTCTTCAGCGTCTTCGTCGTCGACTTCTTCCCACTCTTCTGACTCTTCGTCGCCTTCTTCCTCGTCGTCCCCTTCTTCGTACTCTTCTTCACCGTCTTCGTACTCGTCGTCGTCCTCGTACTCGTCGTCTTCGTCATCCCAGTCTTCATCTTCGTCGTCGTCTTCAGCAACGATTGATGGGATCGAACCAGAACGGTGCTGCGACGATTCGAACAGATCGTCAGCCAGCAAGAGTTCAGGGAGTTCGGTCCAACAGAACACATCCGCACGCGATACGTCTTGCTGCTTGCCTGGTTTCAGAACAATCGTCACTGCTTCGTCTCCTGAAGTCGCTTCACGAGGTCATTCGTGGAAAAGAACACTGTCGAAAATTGTGGACGATGACCGGGCCTCCAGCCAAGTCCCTGGTCAAAATTTTTTGTCGGTCGCCCACCGCTCTGGCGGCTGTCCCTCAGGGATCATCCCAGCGAGGTCGAGCTTGTGGAGGCGGTTTGCTGCCGACACTTGGTTGTCGGCGTTTTTTTCCGGCAACTTTCGTGCAGGTTTTGGGGGCGAACGTATTTGGTGGTCGTCACCTCCTGATCGGCTGGCATTCGGCAGTCTGCGGGCTGCCATTCGCAGCAAATCAAGCGGGCTGAGCAATATGCCAACGGCATCGGTGCGGTGCAAGCGGCGACGGCAAAAAAACCGGAACCCTCAGGCGTTCGAGTCGGCCGGAGGCGATTCGATCGGGGGGAGATCCTCGATTCGTCCGAGGCCGAAGACCCGGAGGAAGTACCGGCTGGTGATATAGACATTCGGACGCCCCAGCTCGTCGCTCCGCCCACCAATGGCGATCAGATCCCGGTCGAGGAGTTGCCGCAGCATTTCTTCTGAGCCGACCCCGCGGATGGCCTCAATTTCCGGCCGGGTCACTGGTTGGCGGTAGGCAACAATCGAAAGGGTTTCGAGGGCAGCCGTCGAGAGCCGGTTTTCAGCCGGATATTCCAGGGTTCGACGCACCCATGGCCCAAACTGGGCACGAGTCAGCAGCTGAAACCCTCCAGCGACATGCTCGACTCGAAAGGCAGATCCAGCAGCGTCGAAGAACTGGTTCAATTCCCGCAGCAGGCTCCGGCCCCGTGTGGCATCCGGCAGCCGGGCGAGTTTTGCCAGCCGGCGGATGGGAAGTGGTTCTCGGGCGATAAATAGGGCTGCCTCAAGCCGGGCCAGGTCGTCGCTGCGATGGTGGCAGCCGACGGCCTCGGTAACAGGGGCCAGACCGGCTGATTTGGGTCGGCTCCAGCGTTTCCGTCTGCGGACGTGGCGTGGCCATGAATGAGGCAGATGCAGCGAGTGAAGACCGCCTCGGCGGGGGTGCAGGCCGAGTGCTGACTTGGGCCGGGTGAGCAGCCGCTGTCTGACCCAGGATGACTTTCGTCGTGGTGTCGGCATCATGAAGCTGGCCGTGGTGTGGCGACCATCAGATTGAAATCAACGGACGACTGCCCCGCGAGCCTGGCCGCCCGGTGGTGTCGCCGCCAGACGCTGCTGCCATCGGGTGACCTGTTCGAGCAGGTTTTGAAGGGCTTCGGCTTCACTGCTGGCATGGGCGTGAAAAAGTCGCTGCAATTCTCCGCTGGGATCGACAGCGACACGGCAGCTTCCGTGGAATTGCCCACTCCCGTCTGCTGTGGGCTCGAGAAGGAGCCGGTGGGCACCAACTGCTGCCAACTGCTGACGCAGACTGCCAGCATCAAGCCTGCCAGCAGCCAGCGAGAGGGAGGCCGCTGGTCTGGCGGGAGGGAACTGGTGGGAACTGGCAGGTGGCGAACTGGTGAGGAGGGCGGTCGCAGGGGCCGCTGCCCGAGACGAAGAGGAATTTTCAGCGAGGGAACTGTCAGGCTGATCGGTACCAGGGGCCTCGGTGGGTGGCGAGCCGGCCAGGAGAGGCCCGGCTGGTGGTGCCTCAAAAGTGACTGGCGGTGCAGCCGGCTTCGGTTCTGTCGCACTGGCTGCCGCTTCAATCAGATCGATCGCCGGACGCAGGATCAGGTCGCCGCAGGCGGCACGGATTTCTGGCGGGATCTTGTGCGAAAACATCGCCAGAAGAGGCACCACAATCATGCAGACGAAAAGGAGAAACGTACGAATTTTCATCGCTGGTCCATGCGGCCCGAAGGCGGATTCGGGGTGAACGTGAGCACCCACAAGGGCTGAGGACGATAGCGGCCAGAATGAACCAGAACAACGCGAACCTGGAGAATCCTGGGGGGGTAGCCGGCCTAGGTGGGCGTTAGTCCATCTCGGTGCTGCTTTCCAGCGGAATGTTCACAAGCCAGAAATCGGCAGGAAGCCGTGAGATGCCCACTGGCAGTTGCCAGCTGACCTGAAGTCTGTCATCAGGGCTTGGCAGCGGCGGTAGGAAAGTTGTTTCTACTGTCAGCCCGCGACTGCTGCGGCCCACGACGCGATGGTGCAACGTGGTTACGGCGGGGCCGCTGGGGGGCAGGAGTGTCGGGACCCGATCAGCCAGCCAGCCTCGGTGAGACTCGCAGGCTGTGGAGGGCTCAGCGAGTTGGGCCGTTGCCCGCAGGGTGAGGCCCTGACCGGCTGGTGTCACCGTCGGCCACCACTCTTCGAGTTCAGCGGTCATGGTGCCGAGGCAGTTGCTCGGTTTTGCCATCTCCGATCCACGAGGAGTGAGTGGCAGCCGGAAACGATGGCTGAAGCCCGGCAGCCACATTTCAACGGTGCCGCGGAGGCTGGCTAGTCGAGTGACGCCAGCCGGTGGCCGGCTGAGCACAACGGGCAGGTCAACCCAGCAGCGATTGCTGTTGATGAATGGTTCAGCAACGCCAAGGCGGCTTGGCTGTCGAATCGTGGCGCCGTCTTCACTTTCGGCAACGATGGAAGCCAGCGGGAGCCTGACGATGAGGGGAGTCAGTCGCGGCTCCCAGGCAACTCGCAAGACGATCCGAAAGCCACGGTCACCGTCTGGCCCAAGCCGATCAATACGGTGCACGGCGACCCGGATGAGATCAGCTATCGCTGCGGGAAAAACTGGACCAGCGGCTGAGCCTCCGGGGGCGATGCCCAGCCCCGGGGGGCGGTCGTCCAAGACAATCCGGCCTGCTGTGACGGCAGCCAGTTTTTCCATCGTGTCCCAGAACGGCAGCTGGTTACAGGTCAAACTGAAGACAGCGGCATTATCAGGAACCAAAATCTGGTTTCCGGTTTGAATCATGATCTGCTGGGCAAGTTGTTCCAGCGGTTGATCGGTGAGTGCAAGTGTCACCACGCTCGGTTCTGTTTGGCGGCTGGTCTCCGCCAGAGCGATGGCGGCGGCAAGGCGAGTCAATCGAAAGGCGGCTTCACCTTCGGCCAGCGGAATGGCCTCTTCGATTTCAGCCAGAGCAGAGCGGCCACGGCGGCCCAACGCTGTTGCTGCGGTGTCCCGTACGACCAGGGTGCCATGAGACAGCCGTCGGATGAGCTGCTTATTGGTTGGTCCCGCTGCTGTCTCGGCGTCAACGGCGAGGCTTGCTGGGCTGGAGAATCCAGCGGCCAGCAGCATGATGCCAACGCGATAAATCAGAGCGGCACGCATGACGATCTTTCTTCGCAAGAATGGTTTCACTGGCAGCAGCGGGAAGCGGCGTGCGGACTGGGCGTAGTCCGCAGGCGAAACCACAGGTTAGGCTGTGGGAGCCCATTGCCCCACAATAATCTCTGGCAGTGAACATGGGCCAGGAACTCAAGCGGGTTCCCGACGGAATGGAAGAGGCATGGCAACGATTGCAATCAGTCTATGCGGTGAGGGGAGAGGCCACGCCACCCGGATCAGTACGCTCATCGAGCGGCTTGAGCGGGAGCATGATGTTCTGGTTTATACGGCGGCTGATGCCTTCCGCTTTCTTGAGCAGCGGTTCGCGACAGGACACCCCCGGGTGACGGTTCGGGAAATCCCTGGGATTATCTTCGAGTACAGCGGTGGCCGTCTCGATGTTCCCCGAACCATTCGGGCTGGCCTGGAGTACCAGGCCCGTTTCCTCGGTCCACTTGTTGATCGCCTGATGGCTGATTTGGAAACTCACGAGGTTGCCTTGGCAATCACTGACTTTGAGCCTGCCCTTCCCCGCGCTGCAGCCCGTCAGGGAGTACCGTTGCTCAGTGTCGACCATCAGCATTTTCTGTTGGCCTACGATCTGGAACCGTTGCCCTGGACCTTGCGCTGGAATGCTTGGTTTATGAGCCATGCCGTCTGGATGTACATGGGTGAGCCGGCTGAGACCATTGTGTCAGCTTTTTTTCGTCCAGGCCTTCGCCGTGGCTGGGAGCATGTCGTTCAGGTTGGACCGTTGCTGCGACGTGAAGTTACGAAGGCAGAGCCGAGCGATGGTGGCTATGTGCTGAGTTATCTTCGTCGGCATACCCCCTTTTCAGCCCTCGAAACGCTGGCTGGATGCGGCTTGCCCGTCAAGGTTTATGGGCTTGGGGAACGCGAATCGATCGGCAGGCTTTCGTTTCATCCGATTGACGACCAGCGGTTTGCTGACGATCTCGCTGGCTGCCGGGCAGTCATTTCTGCTGCAGGGAATCAACTCATCGGTGAGGCGATTCATCTGGGGAAGCCGCTGCTGGTGCTGCCTGAGCGGGCCCACGGCGAGCAGCGTATGAACAGTTATTTTTTGCGGAGTATGGGCTGTGGTGACTTTGTGCATCTTGAGCAGGTAACAAGCGGTCGTGTCCGGTCGTTTCTCGAGAGTCTCGACCGCTTTGCCACGCCCCTGGCCAATCTCATGGGCACCATGGATGGCACCGATCAGGTACTGGCGAGTGTTCAGCGTTGGCTGCACAAACAGCAGCGTGGCGCTGCATGAAAACGATCCCCTTTTGGGTGGCACGTTTGCCACGCAGATGGTTTTGTTTCGAGGCTCAGGAAGCAGCCTGGTCGCGAAGCAGCCGCACAATCTGCGGCAGCATCGCCCGAATGGCCCGACCACGGTGACTGATCAGGCTTTTGACAGCCGGAGCAAGTTCACCAAAGGTGCGGTGGTATTCCGGCACAATGAAGTAAGGGTCATAGCCAAAGCCGCCACAGCCAGCTGCAGTGTCGGCAATCCGGCCGCAACATCGGCCACTCGCGGTAGCCCGGATGGTCCCTTCAGGATCGGCGAGGGCAGCATGGCAGGCATAGTGAGCCGTCCGCTGATCGGCAGGCACCCCCGCTAGTTTTTCCAGAAGGAGGGTGTTGTTGGCTTCGTCAGTCGCCTCGGGGCCGGAGAATCTGGCAGAGTAAACCCCGGGGCCGCCCCCGAGGGCATCGACCGCCAGGCCGCTGTCTTCACCCAGCACCCAGTGTCCGAGCGCCAGGGCCTGCTGGCTTGCCTTGAGAGCAGCATTTTCAGCAAAGGTTGTGCCAGTTTCAGCCACGGCGAGGGCGGCGGGAAAGTCAGCAAGCGACTGACAGGCGATCCCAAAGGGCTCGAGCAGGGCTGTCAGTTCCTGTCGCTTGCCGCTGTTGGTTGTGCCAAGCACAAGAATTGGCGAAACGGGCACTCGCAAGGCTCCTCAAGAATTCGGATGAATCTGCAGAAGCCGGCGAGATCAATCACTCTACCGCCGGCCGATCGGTAGCCTCGGCACATCGATTGGCCGGGGCTCGATATCGAGCAGGATACCCTCAATTCGCTTGGGGAGGATCGTGCCGGCAGCAAGTTTTTCTTGGTCGGGGCCAAGCGCCATCGAAATGCGAACAAGTTCAGGGCTGGGCACCTGAGAGCCGTCCTGCTGCTCGACCGCTAACTGCGACAGGCTGCCAACGCAGACAATACTCGATTCGCGGTCGTGGAATTCATAGGCCTGCCAGCCTTGCTGACGGAGCGACTTGGTCAAGCGGTGTGCCTTCTCGGCCGCCTGCACCAGTCGGCTGTCAGCCGCATCATCACCTGTGTTGAGTGTCTCGGCATCGAAGCCACCGGCACCGGTAAAGGTAGCGACTCGAACGCTGTAGCGTCCCGGACAGTCGAGCAGGCTGTGCTCAACATCAGCGTTCATATCGATCACAAACTGGTCGAGTTGTGGTCGATTGAAATAGTCCTTCGGTAGCAGCGGGTTGGGAATCATGAAGGCCATATGCAGTGGCCCCTTCCCGGTCTGCTTATCGAGGCCGAGCATTCGTCGGAAGTCGGAGTAGGCGCGACTCTTGCCTTGCTCGCCAGTCAGGGTTTCTGGTCGCAATGATTTGATCCGGGTGAGTGCCTTCTGGCCGCGGGCATCATCGCAGGCGGCAAAGTCACCAACCATCACAGCGACCTCGACAACCTGCTGGGAATTGGCATACCGCATTTTTTTCGGGCTGCCATCGGGGTTGAGCCCAAGCCCACGCTGTTCACCCGTGAAGTCAAAGGCCTGCTCGTGGGTGTAGGCGTCCAGACGGAAGCGGCTGCGGAGTTCTTGGGCAAGCCGACGGGCATCATCTCGTGCGCCGTCTCCCCGAAACGTGGTGGCAAGCACAAGCCAGGGGCCGTTTTGCTCAGAAAGGGGGAACATTGCCTGCGGGTCGACCTGTGGCTTGGTGAACCAACTTGTCGGCAGCCAGCCACTCTGCCCGGCAGCCGGTGATGGCCAGAGCATGACAATCGCCGCGAGCAGGACCGGCGGCAGGCAGGCGGAGAATGGCGAACGTTGGTGAAGCACAGTGCAGCGTAAGTCAGGGAATGAAACGGCGGGGGAAACGGCAAAGGCCCCGCGTCGATGCGGACGGTAGCATTCACAATTTTGGCAGACGAGAGGAGTTTTGCAGTGGAGCGATCCTGTGCATCGGCTTTGCTGTGAAACCGGGTAAACTGGGGGCAGTGCGGGCCCATCCTCTCTGCTGTTCCAGCCCTTGAGCGACTTCAGTCAATGAATGCTTCATTTCCAAGTTCCCCACGCCGTGAGATGCTCCGTCTTCGTGTCGGGGTGGCGCTCATCGTGGGCTGGGTGCTGTTGATGGTGTTGCCGCCACTGGTTCTTTGGAACCTTCGCGGCAACTGGCTCGCGAAGCTTGAGCGGCCGGCGGTTCAGCAGCAGTGGGATCAGTTTCGGCAAGACATGCAGCAGCAATCGGATCGGAGTGGTCCGGTGCAGCACAAGGTGCCCAAGAGTGCAGAACCACCGCTACGAGTTTGGCTGCGGGATTACTTTGGGCTGGCGGTGGCAGCCTGGGGCGTTCTCGGCTCCACGCTGTACGCGTTTCTGGCCCTGGCTGTCATGGGAGTCATTGGGCCAGCCAAGCAATGAGGTGATGCAGCTGGCGTTATTTCCCCAGGACCAGTCGCGCTGTGAGGGCGACGCCAACAAACATAATCACCACAATGCCGAGCACACCAAGAAGCGAGAACACGTCAAAGACCTCTGTCGGGGGAATCATGACTGTCATCACGGCCAAGACATCGATTTGACCGCAGCGTCAGCATGCTACCAGACAGACTAAGCGTGCCGCCATCGGATCTCATCCGACAGGAGCCGCAGTTGGTCGGACAGGCATCGCTACCGTCGGAATAATTCATCCGGCACGGTGTCGCGGGCTGTCCGCCCCACTTCATCCAGGGTTCGGCGTTGGCCGACCGTGTGCCAAGGGGTGACGTCGGCAAGTTCGGGCATGATTTCCAAAATCTGTTCGATCAACTGACCGATCAGCCGGCCAGCCTGCTCTTCCCCAATCTGCTCGCGAATCGCGGCTGCTGTCTTCATCAGTTTCACCATGCGAGAGCGGGCAAGGACTGGTCCAGAGAGTTGCCCCTCTCCCTCCTCGAGCAGGTCGGCCATCGGAACATCGAGAACCTGCTGCCAGCGCTGGAGATCACTAATTCGCAGGTCGCAGTCACCCTGTTCCTGTCGACGAATGACCGCCATTTCGATGCCCAGGCGACGGGCAACATTCCGGAGCGTGACTCCCTGTTGCTGACGGACTTCGGCAATCCGATGCAACCTCCGCCGAGCGGAACGGCTGGCGGCAGGGTGAGCCCGGAGGCGGTGACGGGCCTGCGGCCGTTCATCCCTAGCGGATGATCTGCCATTTGTTGCCCGGCAATCAGCCTCAGCACGAGCAGCATCCGAATAGCCAGCGTCAGCCACTGCCATTGGATCGTGGTAGGAGTTTTCTTGATCGTCGTAGTCTTCTTGACGTTCGACTCGATAGGGAACCGTGGCCATCGTCGCCTCCTTCTCGTAAGCAACCCAGGGAGTGCCTCATTTCAAGACGCTCCCCCGACGGAACCGACGGCAATGCCTTCAGCTGGCTCATGATTTCTGACGCTGTCTTCTTCGCGCAATGGAAGCCGCGCAGCGTATTCAGGAAATTGTGAGCGAGAGAAGAGATTGCCGTTGTTGCTCACCAGAACGGACCATGCCTTGCCCGCACGTCCGGCTGATGAAACTGTACCCTCGTGACCACCCAGAGGAAAGCGCCGCTTTCAAAAAGTGGCGAAAATGCTGTCCATTTGGGGGTATCGAGGGGTTGGGTCAACTGGTGTGATCTCAGGTTGTGTGAGATCTGTTACGCAGCCCGGCCGTGAAGCGTTCGGTTCAAGAAAAAAATTATGAGGACTGCCGGAGGGCCCGGGTGGCGGCGGTCGCTATAGTGCCGGGACGGGTGGCCGCAGCATCCTGCTCTGGGCCAATCCGTAGCAGTGACGACAGTTGGCAGACACGAGGAATTCTGAGCATGACCACCCGTTCGGCGCTGGCTCCGGCAGCGACACCCCTGATCTGGTCTGCGCTGGGGCCACGTGACCAGATCAGCGTTACGGGTGCTGATGCCTGCAACTTCATTGAAAACTTCACCACAAATAAAGTCAGTGATCTCAACGTGGGTGAGGGGTGTGCCAGTTTTTTTTGTGACGCCCGTGGGTGGGTGCTCGAGTTGGCCCTGATTCGCCGCATTGAAAATGGCCTGCTGATCGATGTTGCGACAGGTCATGCGGCGGCGCTGCTAGCTCATCTCGATCGCTATCACATCCGAGAGCAACTCGAACTCCGTGATGTCAGCGGTCTGGAAGCCGGAGTGGTGTTTCTGGGGGCCGCGTCAGTTGACTGGCTGCGGGAGCAGTTTGACCAACCACTGCCAGAACGCCCGCAGAACTTTATCAGCGGTCATCTGCAAGCTTGTGTTGGCCTCACGCAGCCGTTGTCAGCTCGCCTGACGTGTTTTGACTGGTATGGTGCGGACGGCTTTCTGCTTGAAGGTGCAGTTGCTGAGGTTGCCCTCCTGACGGCTGGCCTCGCTGCGACGGCGGCTCCCCTATCTGTGGAAGAGCAGACGGCGAGACGGTTGCGCCGGGGCTGGCCACTAGCCAGCGACATTCCTGCCAAGACACTGCCTCAGGAAGTCGGCTTCACCGAGCAAACAATCTGCTTTACCAAGGGATGCTATCTCGGCCAGGAAACCGTGGCCCGATTGGATGCGTTAGGCCATGTCAATCGCCGGCTCACCGTGCTAACGGTCGAAGGTGAAGCACCCGTCGCGGCAGGGGCTGTCGTCGCCAGTGCCGGGAAGGCGATTGCATCCGTAACTTCGGCAGCGCGATTGGAGTCACCCCCGGGCTGGCTGGCGATGGCAATCGTGCCACTCCAAGCCACAAAACAGAGTGATTCTCTCACCGTGGACGGCCGGCCGGCAACGCCTGCGTTCACGCATGAGTAGCCTTTTAGCAGGAGCATGAGACATGTCCCTCAACCAGCAGACTGAAGAACGTGAAGAGGATGATGGCGAAGAACTGCTGAAGGCATCACGGTTTCGTGTTGTCCGCGTCCAGGAAGTGTGCCGCGATGGCAGCCACCGTTCCCGTGATCTGATTAAGCACCCTGGAAGCGTGGCAATTGTGCCGTTGTTGGATGACCATACGGTTTGCCTAATCAATGTTTTCCGGAGAGCAGTGGGCCGCACGCTTATCGAAATACCAGCCGGTACGCTCGACCGGATAGAGTCACTGGAGGCAGCGGCAGCTCGTGAACTGATTGAAGAGACCGGCTATCGAGCCGAGTCCCTTGAAGCCGTGGGCAGCCTCTGGATGTCGCCAGGGATTTTGCGGGAGCGGATGCATCTGTTTGTTGCCCGGGGGCTGACGCCGGGGCCACAGGCACTTGAGCCGGGCGAGCAAATCGAAACCCGTGTGGTGGGCTGGGATGAGGCGGTGGCGATGTGCCTCGATGGCCGGATCGAAGATGCCAAGACGGTGGCAGCAATTCTGCTCACTGATCAGAGGCGGAAGCTGTTGTGACGGGAGCGGCTGGGGGCTGCCGGTCAAGCAGGAACAGCACCCCGCCGATCAGCCCGGTAACAATGGTTGCAAAAAACCAGAGAAGGCCAATGGCGATGGCCTGTTCCCTGGCGACTCCCCAGGGGCCCAGCAGAAGGGCCATGCCTCCTTCACGGAGGCCGACCCCATTGATGCTGATTGGGAGCACCATCGCCAATGCGATCAACGGGACGACCGAAAACCAGATGCCCAGGCTGAGTTGGACGCCGATTCCGCGGGCCAGCAGGGCGACTGAGATCGACGCACCGGCCTGCACGATCATGCTCCAGCCGACGGCTCGGCTCATCAAGCTGGGCCGCAGCTGGTAGGGCAGAAGTTGGGCGAGAAACTGACGGAGTCGATGGCTTGCTGGCAGCAGTTCAAGCAGGTGGTCCAGGCTGCCAATGGTCAGGCGAAAGAACAGCAGTACCCCGGCCAGGAGCAGGAGGCCAACAGCGAGGGTAGCCAGGGTGGCAAGTTCGAATTCGATTGCCAGAAGGGCAGCGCCAGCCAAGACGCCAAGCGCAGAGACACCAGTAAGGCGGTCGGCAAAAATCGTGCAGCCAGCCAGGAGCCGCCCTCTTGTCGTATCAGCAAGCCGATAGGCTTTGATCACATCGCCGCCAATTGAGGATGGCAGGCAGAGGTTGAAAAACAGCCCTTCAAAAAACCGCCAGACGAAAAAGCCGGTGCCATGGTTGAAGCCAATTGGCCGGGCCAGTGAGGACCAGCGAATTCCGGCGACGATCTGGATTCCGACAGCAGTGGCGAGGCCGCTGACGCACCACCGCCAGTCAAGGGCTTCAAGCAGCCCAAGTAGGGAATTCCAGTCGACGCCGCGGAGCACCAGGGTGATCAGGATCAGCGTGGCCAGGAGTCGCAAGAGAGGGGCAGCCCAACGAGGGAGCCACCGTAGGCCAGCGGTTGAGGGGCTGGAACGAGTGGCATCTGCGGGAATGGCGGGGCTACGATCGACGTTTGCAGGCATCGCGTGCGGGGACGAGGGGATGCACCAGTCGGACGGATTCTTCCGGTTTCCTACGGCCGTCGACCGACACTTCTCTGGCGATGGTGGTACTGTATCAAACCGGTGGCGTTGCGCCGGGAGAAAACCGGTCGAGCCAATCGGTCAGTGATTTCTGGAGTGAGTCGGGATGCCCTGGGAAGCATTCACAGTCGAATCGTTCGGTCAGTCGCTTGCAGAAGTGGCGGCGGTGGTGTTTTTCTTTGTGGTCGGTGGCAATATCGGGAGTTTTCTCAATGTTGTTGCTCACCGGGTGCCGTTGGGCATGTCCGTTGTTTTCGGTGGTTCTCGCTGTCCTGCCTGTGGGCAGGCGATCCGTCCACGGGACAACCTGCCAGTTCTCGGCTGGCTCCTTTTGCGGGGGCGGTGTCGTGACTGCCTGGTGCCGATTCCCGTTCGGTATCCATTTGTCGAAGCCGTTGCAGCCGTTTTGATTGGGTCGGTGGCAGCAGTCGAAATTCTCTCTGGCGGATACACCCTGCCACTTGGGAACGAGGTTGCCCAGGGCCGCTGGTGGCGGGGAGTTGATGAGCTCCTGTTTCATCCGAATGGTCGACTTTTGGCCATCTGCCTGCTCCATGTGACTGGTCTGGCGACGCTGTTGGCGTGGGCCCTGCTGGAATACGATCAGCAGCGTCTGCCCCGACGCTGGTCTGTTCTTGTGGGACTGACCCTGCCGGTGCTGTCCCTGCTGTGGCCTTGGCTGCAGCCCGCCGTGGCGGTTCCGCCAGTGGTGCTGGAGGGGGCTCTCGGCTCACTCTCTCCTGGTCAGGCAGCTGGGCTGACAAGCCTGCTTGGTCTGCTGGCGGGCTGGCTGCTTGGCAGCCTGTTGCGTGCTGCAGGCTATGCCGGACCATTTCTGGCTGGCGGGCTGGCGTTGGTCGGTGGTCTTTGTGGCTGGCAGGCGGTCATGACGGTTAGCCTCATCGGGCTCTTCCTCTCATGCTGCCGCTGCGGTGGAGCCAGCATTTGCCGTCGCACGGCAGGCCGTACAGGTATCCACGCCCGCCGGTTGACCATGGTCGACGTGCTGGTTGCTTTCACCCTGCAGCTCCTCGGCTGGCGGTGGCTTGCTGCTGGAACCGGAAAACTGATCAGCGAGGCTGTGGCGGCCGTCACGAGCTGAGGCCGCGGGTCGGCTGGGGGTGATCAGCCGATCGGTTCAAGGCCGCCGTGGGCCAGCACAAAACTGCGGGTGCGGCTGGCATTCGTAAAACGGACAGCAGCGACGGCTCGTGGCCCGTTGCCACTGATGCGTTCCAGCACGCCCTCGCCGTACTCAGCATGGCGGACCCGCTGCCCGACGTGAAAGTCAGTGATGCGAGGGCGTTCGCTTCCAAGTTCACTGGCAGCACGAAGCGCAGGTGATTCACGGAGTTTGGCCAGGCTGGTGAGATCACCGCGAGAGCGGGACTGTTTGGCCGGCGGTTTCACGGCAGGCTCAGCAGGCTCTGAGTCGAGTTCGAGAACCAGTCCGTCAGCTCGCTCTTGCTGCAGGGGCATGGTGTCTGCCGGCTGGTCCGAGACGCCGGAGAATTCATCGTCTGGACCTGAGGAGAAGTAGTCGGCAAATGGATCGTCTTCTCGCGGCGACCAGTCACTGTCCTCCTCGTGGCCCAGCGAACTGAGTGTTGGTGCTTCAGGGCCCGTGAGCAGGGTTTCGGCACCAATCATTTCAGTGAGGAATATGCTCGGTGCTGCGATCCGGCGGCTTCCCCGATAGTCGCGGATGCGAGCCGCACTCGCATGAACCTCTTGTTCTCCCCGAGTGATGCCGACGAACACAAGACGGCGTTCCTCCTCAAGTTGGTCGTCCTGATCGAGGCTTCGCTCGTGCGGCAAAATGCCATCTTCCAGCGCAACCATATAGACAACCGGAAACTCAAGCCCTTTGCAGGCGTGAAAGGTCATCAGGGAAACCTGATTTCCCGACGGGTCCCAGACGTCCGTGTCGGCAACCAGTGCGGTCTGCTCAAGAAACTGGCCAAGCGGGTCGTCGTCAGGCAGGACGGCCTCGAAGGATTCGTCAACCTGACGGGCAGCGGTCACCAGTTCTTCGACGTTGGCCAGTCGCTCATCGCCTTCTTCATCCTTTTCGGCAGCCAGAAGTTCGCGGTAGCCGGTTCGGTCGAGAATGGCTTCAACCAGAGGGGCTACCGCCCCCTCAGCCCGCTGGTGCACCTGCTCGAGTTGGTTGACAAGATCACCAAACTGTTCATAAGCCCGGATGGCTCGGCGGGACAAGCCGGGGACAGCAGCCGCCTGCCGGGTGGCCTCGAGTCGTGAGAGTTGCTGCTGTTCTGCCCAGGCCGCCAGCCGATCGAGTGACTGCTTGCCGATTCCTCGAGGTGGGACATTGACGATTCGCAGCAGGGCTTCGTCATCACGAGGATTCTTCAGCAGCCGCAGCCAGGCAACAATATCGCGAACCTCACGGCGTTTGAAGAACTCCAGTCCACGCAGCAGCTGGTAGGGAACCTGGCGGTTCCGCAGGGCGACTTCGAGCGAACGGGACAGAGCATTGGTGCGAAACAAGATGCAGAAGTCACGTGGCTGCCGGATGCCGCTGGTAATGGCATCAGCAATTTCGGTGGCGATTCGTTCAGCCTCGTCATGACTGCTACTGTCAAGGACGATGCGAACCTGGGAGCCAGCCCCTGCATCGGTCTGAAGCTGTTTTGGCTTGCGACGACTGTTATTGGCAATGACCCGATCGGCGGTGCCCAGAATATTGGCCGTGCTGCGGTAGTTCTGCTCGAGGGTCACCACGGCGGCGGCGGGATAGTCGCGCTCGAACTCGAGAATGTTGCGGATGCTCGCCCCCCTCCAGCCATAGATGGCCTGGTCAGGGTCTCCTGTCACCGCCAGATTCTGATAGTCGAGAGACAGCCCCCGCAAGATGCAGTACTGCACGGCGTTGGTGTCTTGATATTCATCGACAAGGAGCCAGCGATAGCGGGCATCAAGCTGGCGTCGGAGGTCTGGGTTATCAAGAAGCAGCCGCGCGATGTGAATGAGAATGTCGTCGAAGTCAACGGAGTTGGATTCCAGCAGCATCTCTTGGTAGACCGGCCAGAGTTTGGCAACGATCTCGTCGGCTGGCCGGCCCCAACGTGGCTCAAAGGTTTCTGGTGTGACCAGGTCGTTTTTCGCCCGACTGATTGTTCCGGCAAGTCGGCCGATGGGGGTGTGCTTCAGGGACAGCCCAAGTTTTTTGGCAGCTCGTTTGAGTACGGACTGCGAGTCATCAGTGTCGAGAATCGAATAGTCGCTGGTCAGGCCGACCAGGCGGGCGTGAACCCTGAGCAGTCGGGCAGCGAACCGATGGAAGGTTCCCATCTCCACAGGCTGGGGACCAACCAGATCGGTGACCCGCCGGCGCATTTCCTCGGCTGCCTTGTTGGTAAAGGTGAGGGCAACGATTTGGTGGGCAGGAATGCCTTGCGTGATGAGATGGGCAATCCGGTGGGTCACAACGCGGGTTTTTCCGCTGCCGGGGCCTGCAAGCACGAGCAACGGGCCCTCGACGTGGGTTGCCGCTTGCCGCTGGCTCGGGTTGAGTGAGTCGAGAGAAAGTCGCCGCACGGTGCTAGGCGTTCGCTTTGGGAGAAAGGAAAGGACAGGTTCCGATCTGACAGAAACGCAAGGCTGCTGGCCTCTCCTCAGGCTGCAGGTGGTCGGATTCTGACAAAATTGATTATATTCCTTTGACATGCCAGCAGTGGAACGAAAACCAGTTCCAGCCTGCTGGACCGCGACGGCAGGTAGGCCGTTGCAATGGCCCGAGGGCTTCACCCGACGCTGGTGCGGGTGGCCCGAGTCATACCACCACCCACATTGCACGGGAGGGACCCCATGCCACGCATTCCATACAAGAGCCTGACCCAGTCCGACGAGCTTGCTGAAAAGCTTGAGATGAGCACTGCTGAAATTGGCCTGTCAGTGCGAACCACCAACTGCCTTGAGGAAAAAGGCATCTTCACAGTTCATGACCTGCTGAACTGTACCCGTGCCGATCTCTTGAGCATCTCCAACTTCGGTGAGAAGACCCTTGAAGAGGTCTACAAGTCGCTGGAAAAGATCGGCTTTTTTCGGAAGCATGCACCGGCTGACGACATTGTGGTGACCCGCACAGAGGATCTGTCGAAACTGCGATAGGCCGGGCGGCCGGTTGGGCCGCAGCAAGGGGCCGGTCCGCCGGGAGAAGCACGCGTGAGGCTGCCCAGTTTTTTCAGCAAGAAACGCGGTGAACGCCGAACCGGGCTGCCGGCTTGGGGCTCGCTTGGAGAGGCGATTTACTACCTGGTCTTGTTGACTGCTGGTCTCGTCATCGGAGGGCTGATGCTCACCGGCGTGGCGGTCTCGGAGTGGCGGATCAATAACCAGTTTGTTGAGGCCAGCGGTCGTTTAATCGGCAAAGGGCTGGCTCGTCATACGACGACCGATATTTTTGGAAATCGCCGGCAGTCATGGCGACCAGCCATCCTGGTGGAGTATCAGGCTCGGGGCAAACTCGTGCGGTCTTGGAGTTCCGGTGGGCTGGCCGAGACCTCATCGCAGCGGGAGACTGCAATTGCCCAGCTTGCACAGTGGCAGCTCAATCGACCGGTGTCGTGTTGGTATGACCCTGACAATGTCACGACGGTGGTGCTCAAGCGGGGCTACAACTGGTGGCTCTGGTTGTTAACGCTGCTTTTGCCCGGGGCTCTGGTCGCCTTTGGGAGCAGTGGATTGCTCCATGCTGCTGGCGGCTGGGGGCGGTCGGAGGAGCGGCAAGCGGCTGAAGTCTGGGGCTTATTGAAGCGGTTGACGCGTGGCATGCCAGAGGCCAGTGGGTTTCCGGCCATTCCCGCCTGCGACAATCTGGTCAATTCGCCGGGGACTGTCCTCCGGTTTCGGCTACCGACTGAAAGCCCGGAGGCGTGGACTCTGCTCGGTTCCGGATTGTTTGCCGGGCTCTGGAATGCCGTCGTGATCGTTCTGGCAATTGGTGCTGGTTTCGATGTGGCGGGAGGCCGTGCTGACTGGTGGCTCTTACTTTTGTTGGCCCCGTTCACGCTGGTGGGATTGCTTGCGATCGGGCTGTTTTTCCGCCGGCTTCTTCGGGTCACGGCGATCGGCCCCTCGCATCTCGAAATTTCAGATCATCCGTTGCGTCCGGGTGGTTCGTATGAGGTGCTGCTTTCTCAGGCTGGCTCGGTGGCCTTTCGGCGGCTCGAGCTCCGCCTTGAGTTGGAAGAGCAGGCAACATTTCGTCAGGGGACTGATGTCCGCACGGAGCGGCAGGTTGTTTGTAGTGAAGTCATTCGATGTTGGAATCGAGTCGAACCACTTCCTGGAACTCCCTTTGAAGCCGAACTGCAGTTTCGGGTGCCACCGCGAGCCATGCACTCCTTTCACTCAACCCACAATACACTGAGTTGGCAGCTAGTTTTGCGCGGCCAGCCAGATCATTGGCCAGAACTCAAGCGAGTCTTCCCACTGGTCATCTATCCGTCTGATACCACTGCGGCCATGGGGGCTGCACCTGTTTCCTGGCACTCTGGACAGGGGGCTGCCTCATGATGCGAACGGCCGCCGGTCTGGCACCATCCAGTAGCCCACCACTGAGCCCTCAGGTGACGGTTGATTTCAACGTTGACGATGGCAACTATGCGCCGGGAGACAACATTCGGGCTCGGTACCGAGTGGTCGGAGTCGATCGTCATGCCGTCACGGCCATTGAACAGTCAGTTGCCTGGTACACCGAGGGGAAGGGGGAAGAGGATCTTGGGGTGATCCTCTTTGAAAGGAAGCCGCTTGAACGGGTGGAACCTGAGCCTGCGTCAGCTGAGCCTCTGGTCGGTGTTATTTCAGGAAAGCTTCCGCCCAGCCCTCTGTCTTACGAAGGAGTCATCGTCAAGATCCGCTGGTGCGTGCGGGTGCGACTCTTTTTTGTTGGTGGTCGAGACTTTGTCTCTGAGCATGTGTTTTTTCTGGGCGATGTGCCGGTGGCGCGGCCTCCAGAGCCAGCGGTCTCATGATTGTGGCACGGTCCCTTCACAACCCGTTTGCAACACGTTTCACCAGGCCGGGCCAGCTGGCTTGGCGGTCACGAACCCATTCACCGGCGGCCGTACTCGACCGGCTGGAGCATCTGGGCGGGCGGGGAATCATCAGCGGCCCCCATGGCAGTGGGAAATCAACACTGCTTCACCATCTCCTGGTGGAAGCCGCGACACGTGGGTGGCCGACCCGCTTCCTGCGATTGCGTTCGCTGGCTGACTGGCCCCGGGCGGTGGCAACGGTGCTGGGGAGACGAGCGGCTGATGAGTTGCTCTGCATCGACAGCTGGGAGGTTCTGGCCTGGCCACGGGGGCTGTTGGCAAGACTGGCGAGTCAGCGGCCGGGGCGACTCGTTGTCACGACGCACCAGCCCTGCGGCTGTGGAGATTGGCCTGTTCTCTGGGAGACGCGTTCAGAGGAGCAGCAGTTTGTGGAGCTTGTGGCTGACCTCCTCAGGCAGTCGCCTAGCCCGCCGGTTGAATTTGACGACGCATTGCTTCGTGCAATCTTCAGTCGGCATGGCGGAAATACGCGGGAAGCCTTTTTCGAGCTCTATGACCGCTATGAAAGATGGGTGCGAGAGCAGGTGGCCGCATGAACTGGCTCGAGTTTTTTTTGAGGAAATTCTCGTCAAACGAGCCTTGTTCACGAGATTGTAGTGGGGTTGTAGCGGACATAACGAATGTGGCAGGCAGGAAGAGAAAATTCACGAACAAAAAAGATGTTTTTCTCAAGCAAAGTGGTGGCAACGCAACCTAGTGTTGGAGTGCTGACGGGAGAATCGGGCACGTTTGCCCAACCCGTCGAACCTGACTCAAGGAGAGTGCGATGCATTCGCGGCGTCTTTCAATCAATGTCATTCTGCTAGCTGGTGCTCTGTTTATTCATCCAGCCGTTGCCCAGGCGCAGTGCTGCCTGTCAGGTCTGCTCTCGGGTTGTGGTTGCTTTAAAAAGGCTGCCCCTGCCTATGCAGTGGCACCAGTGCCGGCTCCTCCTCCGGTCACGCCAATCGCTCCAGTCGCTCCAGTCGCGGTGACACCGCCGGCTCCTGCCCAACCGGTGATGGTCCCTGTTCAGCAGGTTAGTTACGTCCCGGAGACAACCTATCGAACGCAGTATCAGTGCGTCCCCGTAACTTGTTATCAGTCATCGTGTGAAATTGATCCTTGCACAGGCTGTGCCGTGGAATGCATGCAGCCGGTTACGAGTTACGTGCAGAAGCCGGTAAGTGTGCCGGTCACTCAATACCGGGCTGTCTACACCACGAAGTACGTTCAGGTGCAACAGGGAGCGACTGCTCCGGCATACGCTGGTACCGTCCCGGGCCCGGCAGGAACAGCCGCCAGTCCTTTCGCGGCACCATCTCAGACAACCCCACAGGCCTGGGGCGCTGCCGGAGCGACCGTCCCTCCGTCCGTGCCAACCCAACAGCCTGTTCTGCCACCGGCCACCGGGAGCACCTACCAACAGCAGATCGTGCCACAAAGTGGCACCGCGATGATGCCGCAGGCTCCGGTGCAGCCTCAGCCCACCAGTCCGCCAGCACTCAGCCCGGCGCCGTCACTGAAGCCGATTCCAGAACTCTCCCGGCGTCCCGAGCAGCCAGCCAATCAGTCGCCAGCGGCTCAGCAGGCCACTGAGCCGCCCGCAGCCGGTGTCTCAGCGACCCGTGACGATGCCAACGGGCAGACGGCCCCTGCCCCAGCCCTGCGGCCGATTCCTCCAGTGAGCAGTGGCCCAGTTGGTGGCAGCCAGCAATCCTATGGCAGGCCCTTGCAGGGCAATAGCGATATGCCGGTGGTTCCTGGAAACGGGCCGACGAGTGCGACTCGGGCATTTCCCAAGCTTTTGGAGCCGACCAGTCACACCACCTCATGGCAGCCGTCACGCAGCATCTCACCTGCTGGATGGCAGCCGGCATTCACGAAGGCTCCTACTGGACCGTATGCTCAGGGCTGGCAGCCGACGTATCCGACGGCAGCACTCCCTACCCATGCCCAGTAATTGCCGCTGTGACCAACGCTGAGATCGCCTCGCTCTTTGATCATGTTGCCGATCTTCTTGAGTATCAGGGGGGGAATGTTTTCCGCATACGGGCTTACCGTAATGCGGCTCGGCTGGTGAAAGGAACGGTCGAGTCACTGGCAACCATCCGTGAGGCAGCAGGCCGTTCGCTCACTGATCTTGAGGGAATTGGGAAGGATCTGGCGACAAAGATTGAGACCCTGCTTGACGGTGGCCGACTCCCACTACTTGAGCAGCTTGAGCAGGAAGTCCCGCAGGTCGCATTTGAACTCATGCGGGTTCCAGGTCTTGGCCCCAAGAAGGTGAAGATCTTGGTCGATTCGCTCGGCCTTACCTCGCTTGACGACCTTGGCGACGCCTGCCGGGCAGGCCGCGTGCGTGACCTCAAGGGGTTTGGCGAAAAGACAGAGGCCATGATTCTGGCCAACCTGGCCTTTGCCCAAGATCCGGCACACAGTCGACTGCTCTGGCAAGAAGCTGACGTCATCGTGCAGCAACTCCTCGCGTGGATGCGAGACTGTCCTGCAGCGGAGCGGGTCGAAGCTGCTGGCAGTTGGAGGCGTGGCCGTGAAACAGTCGGCGACATCGACATTCTGGCGCAGAGCAAGAAGCCAAACGAGGTGATGGATCATCTGCTGGCTTGGAACGCAGCTGGTGAAACACTGCTTCGGGGTGAGACGAAGACAAGCATTCGCGGGCCACAGCAAATCCAGATTGACCTCAGGGTAGTCACTGCGGCGTCGTTTGGGGCTGCCTGGCAATATTTTACGGGATCAAAAGAACACAATGTGCGGGTCCGCAGTCGAGCCCGAGAGCAGGGGCTTACCATCAATGAATATGGCGTGACGCGAATTGATGACCAGGCAGCCAAGCCATTGGCGGGGCGAACCGAAGAAGAGGTGTACCAGTCGATTGGGCTGCTCTGGATTCCACCGGAACTTCGTGAGGGACGGGGAGAGATTGAGCGGGCCGAAGCGGGGAGCCTCCCCCAGTTGGTCACACTTGCCGATATTCGCGGTGATCTGCATATGCACACCACTGCCACTGATGGCGAAGCAACCCTGACGGAGATGGCACAGGCGGCCATTGAGCGAGGGCTGTCTTACATTGCCATTACCGACCACAGTAAGCGGGTGACGATGGCTCATGGCCTCGATGAGAAACGGCTGCGGCGGCAATGGCGGTCGATTGACCGGCTCAATGAGTCCTTGGCTGCTGAAGGCAAGCCCCCGCTGGTCGTGCTCAAGGGGATTGAGGTCGACATGCTGGAGAAAGGGGGGCTCGACCTTCCAGAGGATGTGTTGGCTGAAGCAGACTGGGTCGTGGCGAGTCTGCACTATGGGCAGAAGCAGGCACGCGACCGGATTACAGGCCGAATTCTTGAAGCCATTCATCATCCTGCCGTCAGTTGTATCGGTCATCCAACAGGACGACTGATCAATCGTCGCCCGGCCTATGATGTTGATATGCAGCAGGTCATTGAGGCGGCAGCAGCTACCGGCACCTGCCTCGAGATAAACGCCAATCCTTGGCGGCTCGATCTGGATGACACCCTGGCTGCGGCGGCCCGTCAGGCTGGTGTCCAGATGGTCATCTCAACCGATGCCCATTCCACCGAGGGACTCGATGTCATGCGGTGTGGTGTGCTGCAGGCCCGGCGGGCGGGGCTTGAGCCAAAGGACGTAGCCAATACCCGAACACTTGCGAGCCTGCGGAAACTGCTGCGAAAAAAAGAGCGGTCCTAAGCTGGTCCGGACGTGCCTGCGAAGGCTAGTGCACGTCCTGCACGCAGCGGAAGCCAATGTGGTTGCAGCCGCTGGTGACGTCGCCTTTTCCGCGGGTACCAACGATATAGCGGGAGCAGTACTGGTCGGTGCAGAGGAATGACCCTCCCCGCTGGACCCGTTTAGGAATCCCTGGTTCCTGCGGATCAAAACTGGTGTCGGGGCCGGTTGGATTCTCTGTGGGCAGCTCACCCAGTTGCTGCCTCTGGTAGGTGTCAGGACGATACCAGTCAGCACACCACTCCCAGACGTTACCCGACATGTCGTAGAGGCCGTAGTCGTTGGGGGGGAATTGCCGGACGGGCGCAATGCCGGTAAATCCATCAGCGGCTGTATTCTCGGATGGAAACCGTCCTTGCCAGGTATTTGCCATCCAGCGGCCTTCGGGACGGAACTGATTTCCCCAGGGATAGACTAAACCTGCCTGGCCACCGCGTGCCGCAAATTCCCACTCGGCTTCGGTCGGAAGGCGTTTGCCGGCCCAGTCGGCATATGCCTGAGCATCAGGAAAGGCAATGTGCACGACCGGTTCATCCTCGTGCCCTTGAATTGATGATGCTGGCCCGAACGGGTGTCGCCAGTTCGCGCCGGGTACATACCGCCACCATTGCAGATGGTCTCCGAGCCCAACAGGGCGGTCGGGGGGAGTGAAGACAATGGAGCCAGCCACCAGATTTTCGGCGGGGGCTCCCGGGAAGTCTTCAGGACGTGGTGGAATTTCGGCGACAGTCACATAGTGAGTGGCTGTCACAAAGGCTTCAAATTGCCGGTTGGTCACCTCAGTCGCATCCATCCAGAAACTCTTGACCGTGACTCGATGAATGGGGCGGGCATCGGCCATTGGGTTGGTGCCCCCGTGAGGGATACCACGGGGGTCGCTGCAACCGATCGAGAATTCTCCGCCCGGCACCCAGACCATGCCTTCGGGAGTTGGGCTTGGCGGCGGTGAAGAAGCCGGGTTCGTCGGCAGAAAGCCACTCTCTGGATTGGTGGAAGAAGTTGGCTGCTGCCGCGCACTTGAAACTGGCAGGGCCGGTCGCCCCGATGCCTGCACGGCAGGGGAGGCTGCTGGCATGAGGGCGATCTGGCAGCCCCACCAGAGGAGTCCAGCTGCGATGATCGCCAGCACGATGAGAGCGGGCGTTGACGCCAGCAGGCTGCTTGCGAAAGCTGGGGGAGTGTCTGCTGAAGGGGGGCTGATCTTGGGCATGGCTATCGCTTGAGAGTCTTGGAGAAGCGGCGACGCAGGCGTCGTCGGCGTTTGTTATTCCACCAGATGGTGAACCGTTGCTGGGCTAATTCGGCCAGAAGATGCTCCTCTCGACGGAGTTCTTCTACGAGAGGCATAAGTTCAGCTGGCAGGCCCTCTTCACGCAGTCGCTCGAAGCACCCTGCCGCTGCGGTGTGATCAGTAAAGTCACCCAAGGCAACCTGCATCTTTTTGAGTGAACGCAGGCAGCGGTCATAAGCAGATTTCCGGCTCTGCGTGGGAACAAGCTCAAGGCTATACCGCAGCCGCTTCCCTTCAATACGAATCTGGTGCAAGTCGTCGGCTCGTTTTGCGGAGTGACCGGCGGTTGCAAAGAACCGTTTCCCGCAGCGTGTCAGCCGTCGGCTGACAAACGAGCCATAGCGTTCACATTTTTGTTTGGTGGAGAGACCACGTGTTAGCTCGTCGACCCGTTGGGCCCAGTTGCTCCTGAGCAGGTGATGGTGCCATTTTTGGAGCGGTACCCGGCTGGCAACCTGATAGTCCCCCAGCAGATTCAGGAGTTTCAGCAGGGTGCTCTCTGGATCGGCGACCGGTGGCAGGTGATGCTGCAGCCGGTCGACAATGACATCGAGATCACGGGCTGTACCCGCTGCACGACGGAGGTTGCGGAGCCACCGCACGAATCGGCGATGCTGTTTGCGAGGCAGAAGTGGCTTCAACAGGCTGAAGGCGGCTAAAGAGCGACGCGTGGCTACCCGCAGGCGATGGACGACCTCGGGATCAGCCAGAGGGTCTCCGGCTTCTTGGCAGAGGCCCCAGACGGTTGTCAGCCGGTTTCCCAAGATAGCTGCCGCAGTTTGGTTGGCAGGCTGTTTGCGAGAGAGGCGAATGGCTGCCTCTGAGACATCCTCAGACGGTGCCAAACGAGGCGGCTCACTCAGGTTGGGCAGGACTGCCTGCCGGCCGCTGGTCGTCTCAACACCGGTCATCCAGAAACTCTCTGCAGCAAAAGGCCCTCAAGCAGCCATCGTCTGGCACTCAGGAAAACCCTAGGGGAGCACCGACCGAGAGGCAGGTGCCCGGGGCTCAAAGCCCTTCAGAGGGATTTTCTGAGGTTTCAGATGATTCTGCAAAAATGTCGAGAGTCGGCTGGCCACCATCGGTCAGACTCTCTGCCCCAGCAGCCAGTTCCTCATCGCTTGGGCCGGCAGCCTCAAGCAGCGGGAAGTCGCGAGCCAGAAGATCTTCACGATCGATGCGGAGGGCTTCGAGCGCCTCTGGCCGAACCCGAACTTCTGAAGACTGGAAGGTGTTGAATCCTGTGCCAGCCGGAATGAGGTGGCCCAAGATCACATTCTCCTTGAGCCCAACCAGGTTGTCGACGCGGCCTGCCAGGGCAGCCTCGGTGAGTACCTTGGTCGTCTCTTGGAAACTGGCAGCCGAGATGAAACTCGAACTCTGCACACTTGCCTTGGTAATTCCCAACAACTGCGTGCTGGCCGTGGCCGATTTCGGCTTGGTGCCCTTGGCGGGTGTGCCGCCGAGTGCCTCCACCGTTTCGTTGGTCTGAGTGAGCACATCCTTGGGAACAATGCTGCCCACCTCAAATTCACTGTCGCCCTTATCAGTAATCCGCAGGCAGCCAGCGAGACGCTCATTCGCCTGACGGAAGTCATGCTTGTCGAGCATGCTGCCCGGCAGCAAGGAGGTGTCGCCGACGGTGTCGATTTTCACCTTACGGAGCATTTGGGAAACGATGATCTCGATGTGCTTGTCATCAATTTCAACACGCTGGCTGCGATAGACATTCTGAATCTCGCGAACCAGGTACCGCTGCACTTCTTCTTCACCAGAGATCCGCAGGATGTCGTGCGGGACCAGTGGGCCGTCAACGAGGGCTTCACCGGCGCGAACGATGTCACCAGCGTGTACACGCATGTGTTTGCCGTGAGTGATGAGATGCTCTCGCTCGACGCCCGTTTCGTTGCGGACGATGATCGTTCGCTTGCCACGTCGCTTCTCGCCACTGACCTCGACCTTGCCATCAATCTCGGCCATGATCGCCGGATCCTTTGGCTTCCGGGCCTCAAAGATTTCAGTGACGCGGGGCAGACCGCCAGTGATGTCCTGCGTGCCGCCGGCTTCCCGCGGTGTCTTCGCAAGGATGTGCCCGGCCTTCACGGTCTCGCCGGGTGCAACCTCGATGTAGGCCTTCTCGGGAAGGTAGTAGAAATCGAGAATCTTGCCGGACTCATCCTCGAGCACAACCTGCGGGTGGTAGACACCCTTGTGCTCCATGATCATACGGCGGATGTGACCACTGGGGTCCTTCTCGATTCGCAGGGTTTCGCCCTCAACCACGTCTTCGTAGCGAACCTTCCCCGGCACTTCCGAGAGAATCGGAATCGAGTGGGGATCCCACTGGACAAGAACGGTCCCCTGCTTGACCTTTTCGTTTTCAGCCACCTTGAGGATGGCACCAGCCGGAATCTCAAATTTGTCAGCTTCCTGGCCCTTCTCGTTCAAGATGGCGATTTCACCATTTCGAGCCAAGACGACCAGTTCGCCCTCTTCATTCTGAACAGTTCGGATACGGGTGAATTTCGCAGTACCAGGCCGCTTGGCGCGATACTCGTTTTCCTCAACGGCACGCTGACCGACACCACCGATGTGGAATGTCCGCATCGTCAACTGGGTGCCTGGCTCGCCAATACTCTGGGCCGCAATGATCCCGACAGCCATGCCCTCTTCGACCAGCGAGCCGGTGGAAAGGTCCATCCCGTAGCAGAGACGGCAAACGCCCAGGGGGGCTTCGCAGGTCAACGCGCTGCGGACCTGGATCTTTTCGAGGCCCAAAGCCTCGATGTCCCGCGCGGTCTTGGGTGTGATGAGGTCATCCTCGTGGACCACCACCTCGTCGGTGATGGGATTGGCAATGTTGGTGCGACTCACCCGGCCCCGAATGCTATCGGCCAGATTGACCTCGACCTTTTCACCACGATAGATCACGGTCTTTTCAATGCCCTGTGTGGTGCCACAGTCGTGCATGGTCACAACAACGTTTTGGGCAACGTCGGCGAGTTTTCTGGTGAGGTAGCCAGAGTCGGCCGTCTTCAGAGCGGTGTCAGCCAGACCCTTTCGAGCACCGTGGGTGGAGCTGAAGTATTCCAGCACGGTAAGGCCTTCACGGAAGTTTGCCTTGATGGGCGTTTCAATAATCTTGCCGGATGGCTTGGCCATCAAGCCACGCATGCCAGCCAACTGACGAATCTGTTCAACGCCACCACGGGCACCGGAGTGGGCCATGAGGAAGATTGGATTGACGTAGCCGCTGTAGCGAACCTCCCGAGCATCGGTGTCCTGCTCCAGTTCGGCCATCATCTCCTTGGTGATCTGCTCGCGGGCGTGGGTCCAGGTGTCCAGCACCTGGTTGTAGCGTTCGCCGTCGGTGATAACGCCGCGTTGGTAGAGCTTGAGGATCTTCATCACCGACTTCTCGGCGTCACCGATGATCTTCAGTTTGCTTTCCGGCGTAATCAGGTCGTCGGTGGCAAAGGAGAGACCACTGCGGGTACTCCAACTGAAACCAACTCGGTTCATGTCGTCGAGAAGGTCAATCGTGTTCCTCCGGCCGAGCAACTGGTAGCAGTCCGAAATGACCCGAGCCAGTTCACTGGAACGCATAGGGATGTTGTAAAACAGCATCCCTTCTGGAAGGATCGAGTTGAACAGCACGCGGCCGGCTGTGGTTTCGATCACGGCACCCGGCTGGCTGTCAGCATCATTTTCGGTCTTGAGGCGTCGGTTGGCCGGCAGTTTCACTCGAATCATGGCGTGGGTGTCGACCTTGCCGAACGAGTGAGCCAGTTCGACCTCTTCAAAACTCCGGAAGACCATCCCTTCGCCACCACGGCCGGGCATTGCCATCGTCAGGTAATAGCAGCCCATCACGACGTCCTGTGACGGCGAGATGATCGGCGCACCGTTGGCGGGGCTAAAGATGTTGTTGGTCGCCAGCATCAGCGTGTGTGCTTCGACCTGAGCCTCAATTGACAGCGGCAGGTGGACCGCCATCTGGTCACCGTCAAAGTCGGCGTTGAAGCCCTTGCAGACCAGCGGGTGAAGTTTGATGGCATGGCCTTCGACCAGGACTGGCTCAAATGCCTGAATGCCCATGCGGTGCAGGGTCGGGGCCCGGTTCAGAAGAACAGGATGGTTGTGGATCACCTCTTCCAGGATGTCCCAGACCTCGGCGTCCTTCCTCTCCAGCATCTTCTTCGCTGACTTGATGGTGTCGGCATGGCCCAGGTCCTTCAGCCGGCGAATGATGAACGGCTGATAGAGTTCCAGCGCGATCTTCTTTGGCAGGCCACACTGATGGAGCCGCAGGGTTGGGCCAACGACAATGACGCTACGGGCAGAGTAATCGACTCGTTTGCCGAGCAGGTTCTCACGAAACCGGCCCTGCTTGCCCTTGATCATGTCCGTCAGGCTCTTGAGCGGCCGGTTGCTGGAAGCCAGGACGGGCCGCTTGCAGCGATTGTTGTCGAAGAGAGCGTCAACCGACTGCTGCAACATCCGCTTTTCATTGCGGATGATGACCTCGGGGGCATTCAGGTCAACAAGCTTCTTGAGCCGGTTGTTCCGGTTGATGATGCGGCGGTAGAGGTCATTGAGGTCGCTGGTGGCAAAATTGCCACTGTCGAGCATGACCAGTGGACGCAAGTCGGGGGGGATGACGGGGATGACATCGAGGACCATCCACTCGGGCTTGTTTTCGCTGTCACGAATGGCCTCCACAATCTTCAGTCGATTGACGAGGTCTTTCTTCTTCTGCTTTGAGCCGGTGGTGGCCAGTTCTTCTCGCAACACCTTCGACAGTTCGACCAGATCGAGGTCGAGCAAGAGTTTGCGAACGGCATCGGCGCCCATCTCGGCCTCAAAGGCCGTCTCGCCATACTCGTCGCGTGCCTGCCGGCACTCTTCCTCGGAGAGAAGTTGCTGCTTCTTGAGGGGAGTGTCCTTGGGGTCCAGAACGACATAGTCCTGGAAGTAGATGACTTTCTCCAGGCTGGTTGTCTTCATGTCTAGCAGAGCCCCAAGCCGGCTCGGCATCGCCTTGAAGAACCAGATGTGCACCACAGGCGCAGCGAGCTCAATGTGGCCCATCCGCTTCCGGCGAACGCGGCTGTGCGTCACTTTGACACCGCAGCGGTCGCAGATCATGCCCTTGTACTTCATCCCGCGGTACTTGCCGCAGGAACATTCCCAGTCCTTTTCTGGCCCAAAGATCTTCTCGCACATCAGGCCGTCCTTCTCAGGACGGTAGGTGCGGTAGTTGATCGTTTCGGGCTTCTTTACCTCGCCGAATGACCAGCTGCGAATATCATGCGGCCTGGCCAGGCTGATCTTGACGGCCGAGTAGTCATTGACGCGATCGTAGGTGGCTTCACCGATGCTCACGGAGAGGTCTCCTGGGGATAGTCAGTTGTGTTTGAAGGCTGCGAAAGGCGAGGGCTCGTGAACGTAGGGTCGGGCCCATCTGGTGGTTTGGTTTGGTGAACGGGCTGAGTTAGACCCGCCGTTTCTCCAGTTGCATGTTGAGGGCAAGCCCTCGGATCTCATTGGTGAGCACGTCAAAACTGGCCGGGGTGCCAGCCTCAAGTGTGTTTTCACCCTTGACCATGCTCTCATAGATTTTGGTACGTCCTTCGACGTCGTCACTCTTGACGGTCAGCAGTTCCTGCAGGATGTATGCTGCGCCATAGGCTTCCAGTGCCCAGACTTCCATCTCGCCGAACCGCTGGCCACCAAACCGAGCCTTGCCGCCAAGCGGTTGCTGGGTGATCAGTGAATACGGGCCGGTCGAGCGGGCATGAACCTTGTCGTCGACAAGATGATGCAGCTTGAGCATGTAGATGTAGCCAACGGTGGTCTCCTGCTCGAGGGCCTCACCAGTACGACCATCAAACAGTTGGGCCTTTCCGTGCTTAGGAAGGCCAGCGTCAGCTAGAACAGCATTGATCTCTTCTTCGCTAGCCCCATCGAAGACCGGCGTAACGGCCTGGAAGCCGAGCATCTTGCCGGCCCATCCGAGATGGGTTTCAAGGATCTGGCCAACATTCATACGGCTCGGCACGCCGAGCGGGTTGAGCATGATCTGCACGGGAGTGCCATCGGCCAAGAAGGGCATGTCCTCCTTGGGAAGGATCTTGGCGATCACGCCCTTGTTTCCATGGCGGCCAGCCATCTTGTCACCGACGGAGATAACCCGCTTGGCAGCCACATAAACCTTGACCATCTGCAGCACGCCAGGACGGAGTTCATCACCCCGCTTCATGCTGTTGAGTTTGCGATCTTTGGCATCAATCGCTTCCTCAACGGCAGGCCAGAGCGTCTTGTAGAGCTTGTCGATATCAGCCTTCCGCTGGGGGGAACGGATATCGAGCTCATCAAGGTTGAACTGCCCGGCCCGCTCAGCCACCACTTTGTGATCTTGGTTGCGAACCAGGGGGCTGCCATCAGCTGCCGACAACGGCTTCTGCAGCACCTTCTCAATTTCGGCAACGAGGCCGCCGAAGGCTTCGGCGACTGCCAGATTGCCCTCGCTCTCAGCTTCTTTGACCTGCTTCTGGAATTCCCGACGCTCATCCTCAGAAAGACTCATCTGGCGAGCAAACTTCTCTGTGGCGATAACGATGCCTTCGACGCCAGAGGGAACCTCAAGCGAGTCATTTTTCACGTCTTCGCCAGCACGCCCAAAGATGGCATGCAGCAGTTTTTCTTCCGGCGTCAGTTCGGTCTTACTCTTCGGCGAGACCTTGCCGACGAGGATGTCACCGGGCCGCACATAGGTGCCCTTGCGGACAATGCCACTGTCGTCGAGGTTGCGGAGAGCCCGCTCGCCGACGTTGGGGATGTCACGGGTGAATTCCTCACGGCCCAGTTTGGTGTCACGAATTTCGATGTCGTACTCCTCGATATGAATCGAGGTGTACACGTCGTCCTCAACAAGTTCTTCACTGATAATGATGGCATCTTCAAAGTTGAAGCCATCCCAGGCCATGAAGCCGACGAGCACGTTCCGCCCCAGTGCCAATTCGCCCTTGAAGGTGGCAGCACCGTCAGCGATGACCTCGCCCTTTTCGACCTTTTGGCCAAGCTGCACGATTGGCTTTTGGTTCTGGCAGGTTCGTTCGTTGAGGCCAACATACTTGCGGAGCTGATAGACGTCAGTCCCGTTGATTTCGATTGTCTCGGCATCAACGTACGTGATCGTGCCCTTGCGTGCTGCCCGGACCAAGAGCCCTGAGTTCGCCGCGACGTCACGCTCCATGCCGGTGGCGACAATCGGCGGTTCGGTCACCAAAAGAGGCACAGCCTGACGCTGCATGTTTGAACCCATGAGGGCCCGGTTGGCATCGTCGTGCTCGAGGAATGGGATGAGGCCAGCCGAAACGCCAACCATCTGACTTGGCGCCACGTCGATGTATTCAATTTTCTCCGGCGGCACGAGGATGAAGTCGCCGCGGTAGCGAGCCACAATGGTTTCGCCGGTAACCTTGCCGTCCTTCACTGGGGCATCGGCCGGCGCCAGATAAGCCTCATGCTCTTCATCAGCTCGAAGCCAGACCACGTCGTCCTGGAGCTTGCACTTCGCGACCTTGCGATATGGAGTGACCAGGAAGCCGTAGGAGTCAACGCCAGAGTAAATAGCCAGGCTGGAGATCAGGCCGATGTTGGTGCCTTCAGGGGTCTCAATCGGGCAGATTCTTCCGTAGTGCGAGATATGCACGTCACGGACCTCAAAGCCAGCCCGCTTGCGGTTGAGGCCGCCCGGGCCAAGAGCCGAGAGCCGCCGCTCGTGGGTGAGCATCGACAGCGGGTTGGTCTGGTCGACCACCTGAGAAAGTTCGCCGCGTCCGAAGAAGTATTCGATTGCTGCGGAGATGCTCTTGGGGTTAATGAGCGAGCGAGGCGTCATCTCGGCGACGTCCTTAAGGCTCATTCGCTCTTGCACGGTGCGACGGAGTTTGAGGAAGCCCTTCCGGAGTTCATCGCTGGCGAGTTCGTCGATGGTTCGCAGACGACGGTTGCCAAGATGATCGATGTCGTCGACTTCTACTGTTTCGTTGTCGCCCTCCATCAGTTCGAGCATGTACCGAATGGCCGCGATGAGGTCATCGGCACGCAAGGTCATCTCGGTTTCAGGCACAGACAGACCGAGCTTCCGATTAATGCGGAAGCGGCCAACGCGACCAAGACGGTAGCGATTGGTGTCCTTGAACTTTTCGTCGAAAAGGGTGATTGCCTTATCGAGTGCAGCCGGATTACCAGGTCGCAGTCTCTGGTAGATGCGGATCAGGGCATCCTGGTGGCTCGGGGCCACGGCGGTCCGCTTGCGAGCCTCATCAGCGTCTTCACGCAGGCTGTTTTCGATCAGCGGCATCTTGTTGGCCTGCATAACCTCGACTGCCTTCAGCCCAGACGTGCAGATGAGCTCAGACTTGTCGCGAGTGATCAGGCCACCAGCCTCGACAAGGATCTCGCCAGCCCGATCGCTGCCCTTGGGGTAGACGATGTCATCAGCCGCGACCTTGCCTTCCAGTTTGCTGACGCTGCGGCTACCAGCGACCTTTTCAACTTTGGTCTTGTTGAAGAGCTTCAAGATGTCGGCGTCACTGGTGAGCTTCGGGTCCATCGCCCGTAGCAGCGTCAGAGCCGAGAACTTTCCGCTTTGGTCGATGCGGACCTGGAGCGTGTCCTTCTTTGAGATGTTGAACTCAATCCAACTGCCGCGTTCAGGAATGATTCGGCAGTTGTAGGTTTTCCGGTCGCTCGACTCGGTGTCAGCAACAAAATCAATACCAGGTGAGCGGTGAAGCTGACTAACCACAACACGCTCGGCACCATTGATGATGAACTCGCCACCACCCATCATGATCGGGACGTCGCCGAGATAGACCTCTTCTTCGATGGGCTGCTCGCGCGTCAGCCGCAACCAGACTCGCAGCGGACGGCCGTAGGTCAGCCGCAGTTGCCGGCATTCGTCAGGGCTGTACCGCGGCTTGCCGAGATCGTAGCGGACATACTCAAGGCGGACGGTTTTGTCGTAACTCTCGATTGGAAAGATTTCTCGAAGGACACCTTCAATGCCCTGATCCTTCCGCTTGGCATGCGGGACATCATGCTGCAGGAATGACTCGAAGAACCGGGTCTGAATTTCTGTCAGGTCAGGCATGGAATGGCTGCTACGGTCGCTGCCAAAGTGACGAATTTCAGTGGGCTGGAGTCGGCGAACAGCACGAGTTGCCATTGACTGAATGCTCCTATTGGAGGGTCGCTACGAGTTGGACAGAAAGGCAGCAGGGTGGGCCAGCATGCCGAAACGGGGTGATGAGGTGTGGGTCGGCCGCATGGGTCCCTCTGTCGCCGTTCCCATGCAGCCGCCTGTGCGGTGTCGGGTATGGCTGTGATGCCACCGCAAGACTGGCCCAGCAGATAAAGGACGCTGACAGACTTGCACGGGCACAGAGAAAGACCGGCAGGCAGGCCGAATGACCTGGACGGGAACAGAAAAAGAGACCGAAAGGAAGGATTGCACGCAAAAACTATACCGTTTGCCAGCCAAACCGCCAAGGGTCTGGCTGACAAACGGGAAATGCGGGCTTTTTCCTACTTGACCGAGACCTTGGCACCAGCCTCTTCGAGTTCCTTCTGCAACTTCTCGGCGTCATCTTTCGAGATGCCCTCTTTGACCTTGCCAGGGGCACCTTCGACGAGATCCTTGGCTTCCTTCAGGCCCAGGCCGGTGGCAGCACGAACGACCTTGATGACGCCGATCTTGTTGTCGCCAAACGACTCAAGAACAACATCAAACTCAGTCTTTTCAGCAGCTGCCTCGCCGCCACCTTCGCCGCCGCCGCCCGCACCACCGGCAGCGACCATGACGGCCCCACCAGAGGCAGGCTTGATGCCATGAACCTCGTCAAGATAGTCCGACAGTTCCTTTGCAGCCTTTAGTGTCAGGCCGACAATGCGATCACCGAGTTCCTTCGTTTCAGTCGAAAATTCCCGGGTTGACTCTGTTGCTTCAGCCGTTGCCATCGATCGCGATCCTTTCCCTCGAGAAACCGGTGCCGCTAGGCAGTCCGATGATAGTGAATTTCTTGCCCGTCTCCGTGTCCCGTCACGCCATTGTCCCGGGTTACACGGTTGTTTTTTCTTTTACGCCTGCGACCGACGAGCCGTCTTTGCTGTGCGGCTTCGAAAAATCGCGAGCCTTTCTATTTACCACGAATTTCCTTGTTGCCTAGACCCAAAATTTTGGGCTTGACGATTTTCTTGGTGGCCGCTTCATCGCAGCCCCAAAGCAGGGCGGTGGTCAGGCCGCCGTGCCAGCATCACCAGCCTTTTCCAGGTCATCAACTCGACTGGCCAGCTGACCGGCCAAGGTTCCGCCCGCTCCAAGCAGTTGTCCAGAGAGTGTGGCGCCAGCGGAGCAGATCTGCCCCGAGAGGATCGAAAGCTGCTCGGTCCGAGAAGGCCACTTGGCTACCCGGCCAAGGTCTTCTGGTTCGAGTTTCGTCCCGTCCATGGCACCGCCGCGGCACTCAATGCCCTGAAACTCGGCCAGCCCGGCAAAACGGTTGAGTTCCTTCGCCAGATCAACCACGTCTTCGCCGCCCCAGCAGAGGGCGAGCATGCCGGTCAGGTTCTCCATGGCGGGAGCCAGAGGAGTCTCGGCGAGTGCCCGACGGGCGAGGTTGTTCTTCACCAGCTGCAGGCTGATGTTCTTCTTACGCAGCGCCAAACGCAGTTCGGTCGTCTTTTGGGCGGTTAGTTGGCCCAGGCTGACGACGAACACTTCGCCGACGTTGTCGAGCCGCGACTGAAGGCTCTGCATCATGAGGTTTTTGACAAGTTTGCTCATGGTCTTTGAGGGGCTGGGGGGAAGGTGGTTTCGGGAGGTTGTAGGGAAGCGATCAGGCGGCAACCATCACGCCGGGTGACATGGTCGCGGAGATCGCAACCGTCTTGATGTATTGGCCGCGGACAGCGCTCGGCTGCATGCCACGAATGTGTTCGATGAAGGCGTTGATGTTGTCAGCCAGTTTGGCCGGGTCAAAGCTCGCCTTGCCAACTGCAGCATGAACAATGCCGGTGGGATCATTGCGAAACTCAACCTTACCAGCCTTGTACTCGGACACGGTCTTGGCAATGTCGGCGGTGACCGTCCCAGCACGTGGACTTGGCATCAGCCCCCGGGGGCCGAGGACCTTTCCGAGCGGGCCAACCAGACCCATCATGTCAGGCGCAGCAATGCAGACGTCGAAGTCGGTCCAGCCACCTTTGATCTTCTTGGCCAGTTCCTCTGCACCAACTTCCTCAGCGCCGGCTGCCTTGGCATCTTCTGCCATGTTGCCCTTCGCGAAGACCACAACCCGCTTTGATTTCCCAATTCCGTGAGGCAGCACGATGGAGCCTCGGACGATTTGATCGGCCTGCTTTGGGTCGATGCCCAGCCGCACGTGAATCTCAACCGTCTGATCGAATTTGGTTGGCGGGAACTTCTTGAGTACCTCAACCGCTTCGAGGACGGGAAGCGGGGTTTCGTCAGCGGGCTTCACAGCGTGAGCGGCTTTCATCCGTTTGGTCAGTGGCACGGTCGAATTCCTCGAGAACTGTCTGTTAGGGGCTTGGGTAGGAGTGTGAGTAAGGGTGGGTGGCAGGGAAATTCTCCCGCCGCCAGGCCAACGGTCAGCCGGGCCTGCTCCGAAGTCACGCGAATCGAGAAATTCCTGAGAGAACTTCGATTCGGGGAATCCAGAAGTATGGCAGATTTTGGCCTGAGATCAACCTTCGACGGTAATTCCCATGCTGCGGGCGGTTCCCGCGATCATGCGTCGGGCATGCTCGTCATCACGGGCATTGAGGTCCGCTGATTTCATTTTGACAATTTCATCGAGTTGGGCCTCGGTGACCTTGCCGACCTTGGTCTTATTGGGCACGCCGGAGCCCTTCGCCAGACCAGCAGCTTTTTTCAGTAATGCCGCAGCGGGAGGGCTTTTCGTGACAAAATCGAATGTTCGGTCGTTATAGACCGTGACGACGACCGGGATCGGCATGCCGCCGGCATCCTTGGTTCGGTCGTTGAACTGCTGAACAAATTGGCCCAGGTTGATGCCAAAGCGTCCCAGCGACGTACCGACCGGGGGGGCCGGGGTCGCCTGACCACCGGGAACCTGAAATTTTGCCTGTCCAGACACCTGTTTTGCCATCGAGCGGCTCCTGTCAATCAATGCCCATTGGGGAAGTCCCTCAATATGCCGCGAAATTTGCCCTTGTCAAAGGCCCATGCAGGAGTTCCGAGAAACAATGGCGATTGGCCGCGAAAAAGGAATTTCGGGATGGCGGCTGAGCGTGCGCGTTTTGGGCTTTCCGGCTCTTCTAAAATGCTCTGCCTGCCGAGGCGGGCCAGGTTGAAGAAGGCCGCTCGCCACCCCGGGGCAGCCGGTGAATGGCGGCAGAATCTGTTCTGGTCAGATGAGGTCCGTGGGTAAGCGAACAGCCGTGGCTGTTCTGACAACCTTGGCTTTTCTGCAAGCCATTCAGCGATCAAAGGCCACGGAGGGCTTTGCTCGCGTAGAGCTAGTCATCCGCCGCAGGAAGCGGCGGCAATGGCTTGTGGAAAACCTTGGCTTTTCCATAAGCCACCCAGCGATCAAAGGCCATGGAGGGCTTTGCTCGCATAAAGCTAGCTACACCGTTTCGA
>Ga0181594_10000504_pt1 | contig 36177 bp, 40 predicted proteins | sample 071ome_18_FD_145603 | JGI IMG/M metagenome (GOLD analysis project Ga0181594, IMG submission 145603) | Coastal salt marsh microbial communities from the Groves Creek Marsh, Skidaway Island, Georgia - 071413BT metaG (spades assembly) | ecosystem: Environmental > Aquatic > Marine > Intertidal zone...
GTATCAATGCATTCAGCTCAGAGGAGGCGCTGTCGCGCCATTGCGGCAACTCAGTCATGTCTATTGGAAAACCAATTTTTGTCCAACCCCCCGTGCGCGGGATGATAGAGAGCATGCGCTCCCTACAGAGGTAGACGTCCAGCGTGCGATCCTGCGCCTGCTCTGCGGGGCGACCATACAACACAGCGATCGGAAATTGGTACCGATGCCTGCGTGCCTGAATGCCCAATTGCGCCCGAACCGACGACCCCGTCCCATCAGCACCGACCAGCAAGGTGCATCGCGCGGATCGCTCCTTCTCTCCTCGACGAAAATCGATGCGCCAGGCCGATCCATCGCGCTCCAGCCGCCACTGCCTGACGCCGGACACGAGGTTCGCGTCCCCGCGAAGCGCTCTCTTGAGGAGCACCTCACCAATCCGCTCGTGATTCAAAAATAAAAACCAAGGCGGAGTTGCGCCAGTGTCCGGCACATCAACGGTCACAATGGGTTGCTGCTGCGAGTCAAACCAGCGAGTTCCGACGCGGCGCTCGGCGCCCGCCTCGAGCAGGTCCTGCAAAACGTCCCAGCGGGATAACACAGGCACGAGGCTGGGTTGAATATGGTCACCCCGCGCGGTATCAAGCAGGCCCTCGCGCCGGTCCAGCAACAACACCCGCAAGCCGCTATCGGCCAGCGCGGCAGCAAGCGCCGCGCCGGCAATGCCTGCTCCTATAATACCGATATCCACCTGCTCTATTGGCTTAACAGAGCCTACGCGCATTTTTTCACCACTCTGGTATCTGCTGGTGTATGTTGCCCATGCAGTGACGAACGAGCCACAACCCCATGCCGATTACGCATTCTAATGATCGCAAATGGATTGTACTGAGCGGTCTATTTTTGATCTACATGGCGTCCAACGGCATTACGCTTCACACACTGCCTCTCCTTTATCCCGAACTTATCGAAAGCTTTGGCTGGAAAGCGACTCAAGTTACGCTTCCAGCGACCGTTTTTTTTATTGTCGGCGCCCTTACTTCGCCGCCAGCGGGCTGGCTGCTGGATCGGTTCTCGCCCAGAAAAATCATCATCATCGGTAGCGTTCTGCTGAGTCTTGCCCTGATCGGTGTTTCACGGGTTCAGTCACTGTGGCAACTGGTTTTCATTTATGCACTTCTGGGCACCGGTCTATCACTGTGCGGACTGGTCTCCAATATGGTTGTGCTCACGGACTGGTTTACCGAAACACGGGGTCGCGCTACCGGCATTTTGCTCATGGCCTCGAGCTTGGGCGGTGTACTATTTCCACTGGTGGTCGGTGCGGGCTTCACTGCACACGGATGGCGGATCACCATGCTCGGCGTAGGTGTGGGCACAGGGGCACTGATGATCAGCAGTGCCTTGCTATTACTCCGCGACAGTCCCTATCGATCCACCCTCAGCAAACGGGAGCCCCTCGGAGCCAATACCCATGCTTTTCGAGGCGGCCTTACTGATGCCCTCAAGCAAATCAAGTTTTACAAAGTGCTGTTTATCACGGGCAGTCTTTGGTTTGTCATCATCGCCCTGACTCAGCACCAATCGATTTACCTAACTCAGGATATCGGCTTTTCGAAATCTCAATTGCCGAGTGTGTTCAGCCTATTTTTTGCTTGCTCAGTGGCGGGCAAATTGGGCTTTGGGATTTTATCCGAGCACTTTGACGTCAATCGCGTCATGGCGGCTTCTAACCTCACATTGGCCGGCGCGCTGATTTTGCTGACTCAGGTCACAGTCGATCACCAAATGATGCTGTTTGCCTACGCCGCCATCGCAGGCATTGGATTCAGCGGTGCATTCACCTGCATCCAACTGGTCGTCGCCCATTTCTACTCCGGCGCAAGCTATGGCCGGATCCTGGCCGTCGTGATACTGGTCGATACGTTATGCGGCGCCCTCGGCACCCGGTTTGTAGCGCTAGCGCGGGAATGGGAAGGAAGCTACCAAAATGCATTCACGGGGCTGATTGCACTGACACTGCTCGCAGCGCTTCTGGTAGTGTCCCTCAAACAAGAAAAAGACAAGGCGTACTGATCAAACCGCGGTGATTTGATCACGCCTGCGGCATACCGAGAATACAGCGCTCCGTCGCGAGCAAAGCTCGACTTCCCTCATCGAGCTGGAACTTCCCTTTATACTCGTTCATGAATGCAAGGCCCTCCTCCCGGATTCTGCGTCGCTGCAACGCACTGCAGAATCTGCGGACGTCATCCTCACTCTCCAATATCAAGGGCGGAACTTCCGCTGTATCCCCATCGGCCCCCTTTGCCACCATCGTGAAATAACACGTATTCGTGTGCTTACTCACCCCATCCTGAAGATTTTCGGCGACCCCCTTGATACCAACCACGAGCGACTTTTTACCCACATAGTTGACGGAACCCATGAGCGAGACCACCTCGCCAACCTCAACCGGACGCAAAAACTGGACGTTGTCTACTGAAACCGTCACACAATAGTTACCGGCATGCTTACTGGCACACACGTAGGCCAGTTTGTCCATGAGTGACATCAGCGTCCCGCCATGTACCTTTCCGCCAAAATTAGCGTAACTAGGTACCATCAGTTCCGTAATGACGCTGCGTGAATACGCGACGGTATGCCCATCCATTGGTATCTCCTCCTGCCTCTCGTTTCTACGGACCTCGGCCGATTAGGGATTATCTCATCAAGCCGGCGCGGCGCCCGTGAACCATGACAAAAAGGGCTGCCGGTCGCCAGATCGTAAAGTCTTGACCTTATACCCCTATGGGGTATACCTTTACCTGAATACCCCATGGGGGTATCGCCATCAAGCAAGAGGAGCCATTTTGAGAGCGCACACCAAACGCCTAGCGGACGCCCGCTTGGCTCGCATCGAGGGCCAGATTCGCGCAGTCCGCAAAATGGTTGATGATGACCGCTACTGTGTGGACGTTGTCAGGCAGGTCCAGGCAGCTCGAGCCGCCTTGGCCAGCCTCGAAAACGTCATCGTGGAGGACCATGTCGAAACCTGTGTGCAAGCATCACTCGAGAGTGGCTCCGCACACGCGCGAAGGGAAAAAGTCAACGAACTCGTGTCAATACTGACAGGCAAGAAAAGGTGATCAGGCCGCTAGTCAGCCTTCTCCTATTGCCGCTATTGTTTAGTGCCCCTGCGCCCGCGCGACCCGTTTCCTATGCTGGAGGGTGGACTCTTATTGAAGAGTCTGACCGGCAAGTCAGCTCAGCGTTAGTTCATTACACGCCATCCCCATCATGGTCGATTGGGCTCAGGGCGGAGACCAACAGAGACGGTGACTTCGCTATCTACAGCGTCCACCCCACATTCCTCGCCAAGCGCTGGTTTGGTGGCGACTACCAGGGCAACCTTTACCTCCATGGCGGAATTGGGCGCGCTACCGGCATCAACGGCAACTCACAGGATGACGCGACGGCAGTTTATGGCGGCATCATGGCTGACTGGGAGACGCGCTCACTCTTTATTGGTTACCGATCGCGCTATCTTGAAGCTGGAAACTTCGGAGATCAGTTCATGCATGCCGCGCGCTTCGGTTTTGCCCCCTACGAGGGGGATAGCGGAGATCTTCACACGTGGCTGATGTTAGAGATAGATCACCGGCCAGAAGATCAAAAACCACTCGCCGCCACTCCTCTGGTACGTTTCTTCAAGGGCCCGCTCCTACTGGAATTGGGCTACAACCTTACCGTCAATCAGCCATTACTTAATTTTACTTACCGCCTCTAATTGAGAGGGCACGCATTATGATTTCGAAAGAAACCATGGCCGTTTTACTGATGAGTCTTTTGCTATCGCCAGCCGGTATGACACAGGATCATGAACATCACGGTCACGATCATAACGAGGACGCCCACCAGGACCATGCTGACCACGAGGGGCACCATCACAATGAACCAGAAGCTGCCGCGCAGGCATCAGACACCCCTGCGGTATCGCATGCCACGCTCACCCAAACTGATGAGATCAATGCCGCACTGGCCAAGGGCGGAGAGGCCATCGTTGCCGATGTGATGGGGGTAGTCTGTGATTTTTGCGCGCTGGCCATGAATAAGATCTTCAGTAAAAGAGAGGAGATAGCGGCGGTGTATGTTGATCTCGATACCAAAGCCTTGAGCCTTGTTCTGACGCCAGGAGCAACCCTGAGTGATGAAACGATCGCCGAGCTCGCGGTTCAGGCGGGATATCGAATCTCTGCTGTCCGGCGAGGTGAACAAGCACTGGGCCAAGCCTCGTGAGAGGCGACTGGCGCGATACGATTGCGCCAACATTGGCGCTGTTTGGCAGTGCCTCAACACTGCTCTGCTGCGCGCTGCCAGCCCTGCTGATCTCGCTGGGCGCCGGCGCCGTGATGGCTGGCCTTACTTCAGCAATTCCCGGCATCATGTGGCTGTCAGCGCACAAAAATATGCTATTTGTTCTGTCGGGGGTGCTCATGGCACTTAGCACTGCGCTGTGGTGGCAACAGCGGAGCGCTCCATGCCCCCTTGACCCTATCAAAGCAGAGGCCTGCGCCCGTCTGCGCCGGATCAATATCTGGTTGCTCTCAAGCGCGTGGCTGGCGTACGGATGTGGTCTGTTTTTCGCCTATTTGTGGGTGATGATGTTCTACTGATCCACCCTCTTTCTGTTCGTCAGTGCGAACAACCAAACCCCTAGCGTCGCCGTCAAAACGGCGAGTAGCGAAAAAAGCTTGAGAAGCCACGTCCCCAAGGTGTCCCGGTCGGAGTAACTCATAATATGCAGCGACCATAGGAAATCCCACCATCGCCACGCGCTGTGCCTCACGGTAACCACCTCACCGGAAATCGCGTCCAAATAGGCGACCCTGCTTGGGTCCGCCGACTCCCAGAGCTTCCATAGCGGCAATGGCGCACCTCGATACTCGCTACCAACCACAGCTTCCGCCACCCACTCTGCGCTGTCAGGCAGCATGACCGTTCTGGCTGCACCCAAATCCAGCGCTTCTGTTCTGGAGAGGGGCTGTACCAATTCGCCCTCGCTGTCACGCCACTCAATACCCCTGGCGGAGTGGACCCCCACTATAAACTCCGCTGGCCTGCGCTGAAGCACCGACAGCTGACTGGCAAGTACGGGGCCTATCGCAAATTGTGAAGATGTAAACTCGACTTCCTCGGGCGCCACTTTGAATTGATGGCCACGAACATAATCAATATCAACGAAGGCAAAAAAAACACCGCTGATGGTCCACAGAAGGAGTTGAAGCGACGTTATGAGGGCAACAACTCTATGCCAGCGCCTGACTTTGCGCTGCCTTGCCAATGGGGAATTCATATGACGCGATTCCAGGATAGTCCGTAGGAATCATACATGGAACGACGGGTAAGAGATCGTCATAGGCTCGCCGGCCACACTGCGCTCTACCCGTCCCTCAGGGAGTTCCCTGAGCACCTTCCGATCGAGTCGTGCAACGTAGCCACAGACCATCGCATCCAAAACGTCATCTCTCGATACCCCGGGCCGCAGCGGATGAGCATCAACTTGTTCCATTAGCTTGGCCACTGAGTGCCGTCCCATGCGCTTCCGTAAAAGCGCCAGTCTCTGCGAATAGCCGAGTTTGCTTTTTTTACTCTCAGCCATGGGCTCGCCACCTTGCAAGGCTGCAAAACACAACTCTGGGTGCGCCTCGCGCCATTCCTGACAACGCGTGCGATTGTCTTGAAGATGACGGGCCGCTTCTCTTATTTTGGGCAGTAAATAGAACGCCTGCTTACTGATTCCTCGACCATAGCGACGCTTGCTCTCTGCGTTCAGCTCGGCGTAGCTACGCTCTTTTAAAGACAAATAGGGTGGCGCGGGAAAAACGCTACTGCGGCGAGGGCCGAGAAGTCGCCGCGCTTCGACGTCACAGGCGCGCAGGCCCGTTTCTGACAAACCCACCGGGATATCGATGCAGACCCTGGCGCGAGGTGCAATAAACGCCAGACTATCCCCTAAAGAAGCGAAAACCTGGGCCGTCCACTCGTTGCCATCCCAACCTATGCACACCCACCCGCTCCGACAGCCGTCAAGGCCCGCCGACAAAAACATTTGGCTCGAGGTTGATGCGGACACTTAAATGAAAAGGCGTTGATGCGCGCTAGAAACGCGTGACCCTCACTGGCAAGCGCGTGAAGCCGCGAATGAACAGATTACAAGTTCTCTCGGGCTCGCCCGCCAATTCAATGGTCCTGAAACGCGCGAGCGCCTCTTCCCACAGAATCCGGAGCTGCATTTCTGCCAGTCGATTCCCCATGCAGCGATGAATACCCAGACCAAATGATAAATGGTTCCGCACATTGGGACGTTCTATCCAAAAGTCATTGGGCCTCTCAATGACGGCGGCGTCATAATTACCCGATACATACCAGAGCAATACCTTGTCGCCCTTCCGAATATGCTGCCCCCGAAATTCGGTATCCCGCGTGGCAGTTCGTCTCATATGGGGCAACGGAGTTTGGTAACGGATGATCTCAGAGACCATGGAGGGTATCAGTTCCGGCTGCGCGCGGACTTTGGCCATTTGCTCAGGGAATTGATTTAGAAATACCACGCCGCCAGACATTGAGTTCCGTGTCGTGTCATTACCGCCGACGATAAGCAACATAATGTTGCCCATGTAGGTGAGGGGATCATCCACCATATTGGCGGTATTGGGGTCGGCCTGGAGCATTCTGATCAAGTCAAAAGCTTCTCTGCCGTCCCCCTTTCGCTCGTGCCAAAGCTCGGTAAAACGCTGTAAGCACGCCGTCATATGCTCAATGATCACCGCTCTAGGAACGCCCTCACCCGCAGTGATCCGCTCGTCATTGGTGAACATATCCGACCACTCGGTCAGGTTATTGCGCTCCTCCCATGGATAATCAAACAGAGTCGCCAACATTTTAGTCGTCAGATCACGACTCACAAGTTGCACCCAATCGAACGGCTCATTCTCTGGGAGGGCATCCAGCACCGCGGCCGTTCGTTGCCGAATCAGCGATTCAAATTCCTTAAGGTTTTTGGGCGCCACAACATGGTGCACTGCGCGCCGCTGATCATCGTGCTGCGGGGGATCCATGGCAATGAACATCTTCAGAATCATGTCCGGCTCGGGATCAAGAATGGCGATAGAGGGTTCTGAGGAGAAAGTTTCTGTATCACGCTCGATCGCCACAATGTCCTCGTAGCGCGAGACAGACCAGAACGGCCCGGCAGGGCTGGCTGGCTGGTAATGGACGGGCGACTGTTCCCTCAACCGGGCAAAAAGATCGTGCCAGTAATCGAACTGGAACATGCGCGGATCAGAAATATCGAGTTCCGAGAGCGGCAGCGCTCGGTAGTCCGGTGTCTCACTTGACGCAGGCATGCCCATAAGTGTCACCTTCTAGTCATGTTTCAGGCCCAGCAGTCTTAGGCACTACATTTGAAATTCTGGCAGCCGAACCGTGATATCCGCCATGCCTTCGGCAATAACAATTTGGCAAGCCAGACGCGAATTGTCAGCGCGATCTGGCCGCAACCCCAGCATAGCGGTTTCTTGGCTATCGGGCGCAGGCAGATCGCCCGCAACCTCAACAAAACAATGGCACGTGCCGCAAATAGCACCCCCGCCGCAATCTGCGTCGATACCGGGGACATCGTGCTTTAAGGCAGTCTCCATCAGGGACAAGCCAGCGTCGCCATCGACCATTCGCTCCGAGCCATCGTGCTGTATAAATGTGACCACGGTCATAATCTATTTCTTCCTTGCAACTACCCGTTTCATGAGAGCGCAGACTGTAACAAACACTCGCGCAACAGTCCCTGCTATTCGCTAACGCTGGTTAGTCAACCGCTAACAGCTTGATCCGCCTCAAAGGCCTCGTGGAACGCTGCCAACATGCTCTGCTCGTGGCTCTGCGCCTCTGAGGTATCAAGGGGTCGCTCGAGCTTTGCCCAGTCGATATCACCATCATCCATCATCGCCTCGTACTCCAGGATTCCCAGCTCTTCAAACTTGGGCCGTATACGCTCCGTTAATAAACCAATTCTGCGCAAGTTGGGCACGACGCGCTGAAAAAGCAAGTTGCGAAAAGTCGACATCACGAAACCGTCGAGCACCTTCCTGCGACTCTCCTCGACATCCCAACCAAAATGTCGAAAGACATCAGTAGCAACTAAACGCTCGCGACTGATGGCGCAGGCTTCAAAAGCAAAAAGCGCACGTTCCTCGCGCTCGTCATCCGTTAAGGTTTTGACGTATTCCTCCAGGTAGTTGACGCCAAATGTCACATGGCGCGCCTCATCCCGCGTCACCAGATACACAATATCCTTGAGTACCGGATCGGGGGTGGTTTCCCGAGTCGTATTGAAAGCAGACAACGCCAGCCCCTCAATCACAATCTGCATACCGATAAACTTCAGGTCCCATCGAGGATCGGTCAGGATCTTGTCGATAATACTGTTGAGATGCGTGTTGATGGGATACATCAAGCCAATACGCTTCTGAATATACTGATTGAACACCTCGACATGGCGCGCCTCGTCAAATGTTTGAGAAGCAGCATAAAGCTTCGCGTTGAAAGTAGGCGCGCAGGAGCACAGCTGACTGGCGACCAGAAGCGCGCCCTGCTCCCCATGCAGAAATTGAGAGAGCGACCACGCATTCATATGTAGCCAGAATTCATCCTTCTCCTTATTGGACAGCGCGAGATAAGGCGGGTAGTCGTGCAGATTCATCAACTCGGCCTGCCTTTCTTCCTCGGGCCAGGGCCGGTCCCAATTGATGTCCATCTGGGGATCCCAGTTCAACTGCTTACCCAACTCGTAAAGTTTTTTTATACGATCATCCTGCACCGAATAGTCCCAGTTATATGAGCCGGTCAGGGGTGTTTGAAAGATCTGTGCGACGTGATCGACATCGGCGCTGGTCAATAGATCCTCGAGATCTGGGTTGTCTGTGGGATAGTCCGGATGAGGAAAGTGCTGAATTTTGCGAGGTGTTTGCTCGTTCCACGAAATTTTCATAATCAATGCTCCAATCGCGATGGTCACATCATCCAACCGGAGGGCTCCTTAACTCAAGGTGATACCTTGCCAAATAAAGGTCATTTATGGCCAAATGCGGCCATGGAGGCATCAACACCGGGTCAATATCTGCTGATTCTTATCGGCATCGTTTTGCAGCGCGGCTGCCCACTGGACGCGATCTGCGACGGAATCGAGCTCTCTCTAGAGGAGCTCGGACAGGCCGGCACCCGGGTCGGCGAAGCCCAAGCTGACAAGATGGTTGCCAATGCACTGCAGGCGACCGGTGACGCGGCTCTGGGACTGGAGGTGGGGCAGCAAATTAATCTTGCCGCTCACGCCGTGGTAGGCCAAACGTTCATGGCCTGCACCGATCTGACAGAGGTATTAGAAACACTTGTGAAGTATGGGCCACTGCTGACGGGGCCCCAGACGAGGCTATATCTTTTTCACGATGGGCAACGCGACCGCACGGGCTTTGAGCTCGAACTACAGGCGCCGGCGCTGACAAGGCGGTTTACCCACGACGTCATCTTTTCCGCCGCACAAAAAGCATTGTCAGATCTTTTGCAATCGCCAGTAGAGCAGATCGAGGTCTCATTCCCTTACCCACGCCCAGCTGACACAACCCCCTTCGGCACTATTTTTGGCTCTGCAGTGTCCTTTGACAAAGATCGCGCGGTGATGAGCTTGCCGAACACGATCATGCAGCGCCCGCTTCCCACATCGAATGCAACGCTGAGAGAACTTTATGAGGCAGAGTGCGCAAGATTGCTCGCTCATCTCGCCAACTCCACCAGCTGCACAGAGAAAACGTTGATGGCCCTGGAAAAGTTAGAGGGGCAATATCCCCAACTCGAACAGATGGCTGCCATGCTAAATCTCAGCACGCGGACATACCGCCGGAGGTTGGAGGCAGAGAGGACTACTTTTCAGTCCCTGCTGGATCGCGTCAGGTTGCAACATGCCCTTACGCACTTGCGCAAACCCCATGCCAGCATCTACCAAACGGCAATGGCACTCGGATTCAACGATGCATCCAATTTCAGGCGTGCTTTTATCCAGTGGTGCGGAGAGTCTCCGACCCAATGGCGCGCGCGCTACCGCAGAGACACAGCCACCACACCTACCGAACCGATTGACGGCTGATCTCGAACCCATGTCTGGGGAAGTGCAGAAATACTCGGCCCCCGTCAGCGAGCGTCCGCACAAGCACAATACGCCACTCATCAAGATGCACTAACATCCCACACGATTCATCGCGGGCATAATCGTTCGGCCGCACCATTACCGGTTCTTCCGCCATAAAAGGAGGCTCAACGACGCCCCCAGAAAAGACGGTCTGCTCAGCGATTGCATCGGCGATTATCTGCGAGGTCACCGGCGAAGCTTCCCCGTGCCCTAAGTCCTGAATTTTTTTAAACCATTTGCCTACCGCAGAAGGCCACAGAGCTGTGATGCTTGAGTCTACCTGGCAGGCCATCCAGAGGGGATGAAAACAACAAAGATCCAGATACCCAATTTCCTGACCGGACAGACAGACATCCGTAGTCAGCCGATCCGCCAGATGGCTGACAAATGATGACAGGACGTCCCTCGCAGTTTTTGCATCAGGCTGACCGATTTTCGCGTCGCGGGTCATCGCAATGCGATCGAGAACGAAGCGAAGCAGACCCAAAATACCCAGTTCTCGCGTCAAATGCTTAACAGCGCGGTAAGGCGATGATGTCGCTATGACTGCAAAAAAAACCTCCTCTTCAGCCCACTGGCGCAATGCTTCATCCCGATCAGTCAAACCCCAATAGCCAGATTCATGACCCATCAATGCGGCAAAGGCGAGGCGAGTATCACAGTACATGTGCGCGCCAATCTGGAGAACCGGGATACGACGGTAACCCCCCACCACTGCCGCCAGCTCCGCTCTGGGCGGGTACGCTGCCACCTGGGCAGACAGCCAGGGCAGCTGCAGCAGCCCCATCGTCAGGCGTAACTTCTCAGAATACGGCGACATGGGATAGTGATAAAGAATCGGGACGCTCATGCAGAACAGGTCTCTAAGTCAGCCACCAGCACACATGTGTCGGTGCGCAAAGCGCCAACACGAGTGTTCGCCCATAAAAAAGCCGGCGTCGAGGCCGGCTTTAGTTTCACATCACTCCCAAACGTGACGTGACAGAGATTACTTCTTCTTAGCAGCTTTTTTCTTTGCTGGTGCTTTCTTCTTAGCAGCTGCCTTCTTCTTGGCAGGTGCCTTCTTCTTAGCAGCTGCCTTCTTCTTGGCAGGTGCCTTCTTCTTAGCAGCTGCCTTCTTCTTGGCAGGTGCCTTCTTCTTAGCAGCTGCCTTCTTCTTAGCAGGCGCCTTCTTCTTAGCAGCTGCCTTCTTCTTGGCAGGTGCCTTCTTCTTGGCAGCCGCCTTCTTCTTAGCAGGTGCCTTCTTCTTAGCAGCTACCTTCTTCTTGGCAGGTGCTTTCTTCTTAGCAGCTGCCTTCTTCTTGGCAGGTGCCTTCTTCTTTGCTGCTACTTTCTTCTTCGCAGCAGGTTTTTTCTTTGTTGCTTTCTTCGCAGCGGCCATAAGTCCCTCCTAATGTGCCCAGCCTCGAGTTGAACGCTATCAAGCTTTATATTTATTGACAAGCTTACTGGTGATAATTACCTACTCGCCTAAAACACTCAAAATAGACTGAGCAATCTCATCAACTGCACCCACGCCATCTACACGGCGGTAGATTGCCGCATCAGCGTTACGATAAAAATCAACAAGCGGCCGAGTCTGCTCGTGATAAACCCCGAGACGATTTCTCACTGTCTCCTCTTTATCGTCGTCCCGCTGCAGCAGTGGCTCACCTGTTTCATCGTCCATGCCAGATCGCTGCGGCGGGTTGTAGTCAACGTGGTACACGCGGCCTGACCCCGGATGGACGCGACGACCGCTGAGGCGCTTGATAATCTCCTCGTCCGGCACGGCTATTTCCAAAATATAGTCTATGGCGATTCGCTCATCGATCATCGCCTGGGCTTGCACAATAGTTCGAGGGAATCCGTCAAAAAGACACCCTTTCGCACAATCAGGGTCAGTCAGTCTTTCCTTCACCAGCGCGATAATGATGTCGTCTGACACCAAGCCTCCCGCATCCATGATGGTTTTCGCCTGCCGACCCAGCTCAGACCCAGCGGCTACCGCAGCCCTCAGCATATCGCCCGTGGAGATCTGAGGGATTGCGAACTGCTGACAAATGAACTGCGCTTGAGTGCCCTTGCCCGCGCCGGGGGGACCAAGAAGGATAATTCGCATATTGGGAAATCTCTTTTTTATTAACAAGTTTAATCAGCAGATGACGCCGATACGCTACACACGAGGGCACTAAGTAGCAAGGTCACTCAGCGGCCAAACGGGCTTTGGCGATCTGCCAGCGCCGCTCCAACTCCTCCATCGTCTCGTTCTGTAGCGCGGTACCGTCATCTCGCGCCGCTTGCTCCATCAATCTAAACCGCCGCTCAAAACGCGCGTTTGCGCCTCGCACCGCGGTTTCTGCATCAACGCCCAAGTGGCGAGCAAGATTAACAACAGCGATTAATACGTCGCCCATTTCTGCCTCGATCTCCTTTTCAGAATCAGAAGCAATTGCCTCGCGAAGCTCGGTCATTTCTTCATCGATCTTCCCCCAAATGCCGTCAGTATCAGGCCAGTCAAAACCCACTCTCGAGGCTCGCTTCTGTAACTTTTGAGCGCGGGAAAGCGCGGGCAATGCACGCGGCACGTCATCCAGAATCGCGGTGCGCATTTTCAGCTCGCGCTCTGCTTGTTTGGCACGCTCCCAGTTATCTTTCACCTGCGCTGGGGTGGGGCTATGACCTATCGGACTTGAGTCCGGGTCGGCAAAAACATGGGGGTGCCTTCTGACCAGCTTAGTCGCAATGCCAGAAACGACATCCTGAAAGCTGAACAGCTCTTGTTCGGACGCGAGTTGCGCGTAGAACACAACCTGAAACAGTACGTCACCTAACTCCTCACGAATCTGTTCGAAATCTTTGGCGTCGATGGCATCCACCAATTCATAGGTTTCCTCGATCGTGTAGGGCACGATCGTATGAAAATCCTGCTGTAGGTCCCACGGACAACCGTGCTCGGGATCTCGCAACCGAGACATAATCTCCAATAGTGATTCCAACGTGCTGGTTGTCATCGCTTTTCTGTCAGTCAAAGTTGCTCACCTTATTTGCGCCATGCCACTCCCTTCAGTGCGCTGTGCGTCTTCAATCAAAGACACCCGTAGAGAGATAGCGATCACCTCGATCGCAGATAATGGCGACGATAGTAGCCCGCTCGACCTCCATGCTGAGACGCAATGCCGCCGCTATCGCGCCGCCTGAGGAGACGCCGGCAAATATCCCCTCCTCTTGCGCCAAGCGTCGCATCATTTGCTCCGACTCGTCCTGACTGATATCCATGACACGATCCACTCGACGTGAATCAAATATCTTCGGCAGATAGGCTTCAGGCCATCGTCTTATCCCTGGGATTTGCGACCCCTCTACCGGTTGCAATCCGATAATCTGAATCTCGGGGTTCTTCTCTTTAAGGTACCGAGAGACACCCATGATCGTCCCCGTAGTTCCCATTGAGGACACAAAATGCGTGATCTTGCCGCGGGTCTGTTCCCATATTTCAGGCCCGGTGGAGCCAAAATGCCCTGCTGGATTATCCGGATTGGCGAATTGGTTCAGGACCACACCCTCGCCTTTGGCCTCCATGGCGAGCGCCAGATCACGCGCACCTTCCATGCCCTCTGCCGCTGAGACATCGATGAGCTCAGCGCCATAGGCCTTCATCGCACCTTTACGCTCCTCGCTCTGATTCGCGGGCATAATGAGTCGCAGACGATACCCCTTCACCGCGGCGACCATGGCCAGGGCAATCCCCGTATTACCGCTCGTGGCCTCGATCAGGGTGTCTCCGGGTGCAATCCTGCCCTCTGACTCGGCCTCGGCAATCATGCTCAGGGCGGCGCGGTCCTTGACAGAACCCGCTGGGTTGTTCCCTTCCAGCTTCCCTAAAACGATGTTTGACGTTTCGCCAGGCAGTCTTTTAAGACGAACGAGGGGCGTGCCTCCCACCAAATCCTCGACTGAGGCATATTCACTCTTCATGACCATTCAGTGCTCTGTCTCCCTGTGCTCATCGACGAGGCGCGCCTAATCAGTCATCGCGGGGCGCAGGCCCGCGCTTTAACGACCTAAAAATATCGCGACTATTCAGCGTTCTGCCCTGGGTGAGCTGTGAGATGGCCACGCGGGTCACCTCCTTCATCATCAGTAAAGCTTGCCGCTGTGGCAAAGCGCCACCCTTAAGGTAATTTCCCACGGCCAACAGGACGGCACCGGAAATCCGTTTTTGCGTTAGCTCTGCGGCACTGGAGGGCAATGCCGGCGAAAAACCCTGCGCTGGATCGAAGAAGTATTGGCCGCTTTCGGCGATGGGGTCTTGATTGGTATCGCTCCACCAATCAATACGGTAGCCCAACTCCGTTAATAGGATCAATTCAAAGCGTCGCAATGCGATTTCGCCAGAATCGCTTTGCAGCGCTTCAATGGCCTCACCGTATCCGACAAACAATGCGGGATGAGGGTCGAAACGCGGTAGCAAGCGGATCAATAACTCGTTCAGGTAAAGGCCACTGAGCAAGTTATCCTCTCGCAAAACGCGAGCGGAAGTGGGCGATTCCGCGGCAGCCAAGGTTTTGAGGTCTCCTCGCCCAGCGAGTCGAATCAGGAGGGGCTGAAAGGGTTGCAATAGGGAGGCAAGACTCCCACCGGTCTTGCGACGAAACACGCCTCGCGCTATCACCCCACAGCGACCAGCCTCCGCCGTAAAGAGCTCGACTAAAAGCCCGTTGTCACCATAGTTTCTGCGCCCAAGCACCCAGGATGGCTGCATTACATTCACCTATCGCCCTGAGGATCCAAGCCCAGCGTTTTCAAGGCGCGTACATCGTCAGACCAACCGGCTTTGACCTTCACCCAGAGCTTCAGCATCACCTTCTGACCGAACATGCGCTCCATATCTTTTCGCGCGGCTGTGCCGATAGTTTTGATTCTGCCCCCCGACTCACCGATCAGAATTTTCTTTTGCCCCGCCCGCTCAACCAGTACCAGCACTCCGATATGGAGAACACCTTTACTATTTTCAGAGAAGCTCTCGACTTCAACCGCTGTTGAATAGGGCAGCTCATCTCCCAACTGCCGTATTATTTTTTCGCGCACCAACTCACCCGCAAAAAAACGTTGGCTTTTATCGGTAATGTGATCTTCCGGAAACAAGTGGGGGGATGTGGGGGCCTTGCCCTCAACATAGCGGATTAACTCGGATAGGCCTTGCTGACGTAGCGCAGAAATCGGCAGTACCGCATCGAAAGCACATTGATCAGAGAGCGACGCCGCGAAAGGCAGTAGCGCTTCGCGATCGGTCAACAAATCCACCTTGTTGATCACAAGCGCAACTGAGGCGCCCTGCTTGCTCGCCGCAACCAACGCGAGCTCATCCTCCTCCGTCCATCGCATGCGATCACAAAGCAGCAAAGTGACGTCCACGTCCCTCAGCGCCGACAGAGCGGCCTTGTTCATGAGCCGATTCATCGCCTTTGGCTGGCCGCTGTGCAGTCCCGGCGTATCAATAAAGACCAGCTGAACAGAACCTTCGGTCCTGACGCCAAGAATCTGCTGACGCGTGGTCTGGGGCTTGCGCGATGTGATACTCAGCTTTTGACCGAGCAAATGGTTCATTAAAGTCGATTTGCCGACGTTGGGCCGCCCAATAATTGCCACCAAGGCGCACTTCTCAGGCATGAGAGTCTGTTAACTCAGCCAACATCAGTTCAGCTGCCGATTGTTCCGCCTTACGTCGTGCGGAACCGCTGGCTTCAGTCACCACACCCCGCTCTGGAAGCTTACATTCGACCTGAAAGCGCAAGTCGTGATCTTCTCCAGAGACGGATTTCACCGCGTACTCAGGAAGCGACTCCCCCCGTGCCTGCAACCATTCCTGAAGACGGGTCTTGGCGTCCACAACAATATCTAACGTGGACGCCTCAATTGCCGGCATAAGCCACCCCGCGACTGCAGCGCGAGCCTCTGCGAGGGAGGCGTCGATCATAATGGCCCCTGCAAGAGCCTCCAGCGTATCTGCCAAAATAGAGTCTCGGTTACGGCCGCCGCTCTTACGCTCACTTTCACCAAGAATAAGGCATTCAGAAAGATTCAATGACCTCGCGATCTGAGCCAACGAAACCCCACTGACAACGCTCGCCCGCAATCGGCTAAGCGCCCCCTCGTTGGCTTCAGGGAACCGCTCGAAAAAAACGCTCGCCACTGTAAGGCCGATGATAGCGTCCCCCAAAAATTCCAATCTCTCGTTGTGATCACTAGTCGCACTGCGGTGAGTCAGCGCTTTCTGGAGAAGGGTCAGGTCGGCAAAATGGTATCCAAGGCGACGCTGCAATGCGGCGAGCGCGGCTCCAGAGGGCGCTTTCAAGTGCGTTCCGCGGGAGCGGTCTCAACGACCAAGTCGTCAAACTTCATTACGCCGTCCAGAATCCAGATCAGCGCAAATCGTTTTTCGTAATTCGCGTCAATCACAATAACGCCCCGCTCTCGATAGATGCGGATATCATCGATCGTCGTGTCGTAAATCTGATTAGTGGTCAATAATTTGGAGAGTCGTGACCGCAGGTCGGGGATAGTCTCGGAGCGGGCATCGTGCTCTGCCGCCGCCCGGATTATCAAATCCTTTACCGCCATGTATTCGAAGTAACCCGGAAGTATTCGAAGCACCAGCACAAGGCCCGCGCCCATCAGAAATAAATAGAGCGACAGAGACCAAACGCTAAAGCCCTGGCAAGCAGATCTCATTCTTCTGGAAATTATATGCCTCCTCACCACACAATCCCCTGTGCCCCGCTAATCGATCGCGCCTGCTCGAGCAAACGAAGGCACGCTAAGCCAGCTCTCCCAATGCATCCAAATGGATACGGCTTTGCCCACAATATCGCGCTCCGGGACCTGTCCCCAGACACGGCTGTCGCTGCTATTGTCCCGATTATCACCCATCATGAAGTAATGGTTGGGCTTTACCACCACAGAAAAGTTACGCGATCCTCGCCGGTCGTCCGTTTGCATCAGGTAGCCATCGGTGCCGGGCAGTTCCTCCCTACCCATTTTGACCGTGAACCGCCCCGACGGCAGCTCTGCAAGCCATTGCTGAGGCACACGCTCCCCGTTCACAAACAGCTGCTTATTTCGATACGCAATCCTGTCGCCGGGTTTACCGATGACACGTTTGATGTAGTACGTGTTGTTCTGATGCGGCGGAAAAAACACCATGACATCCCCCCGCTCTGGCTCACCCACGTTCAACACCTTGGTTCGCGTAACGGGCAATCTCAATCCGTACGCGTATTTATTGACCAAAATATAGTCCCCCACCTCTAATGTCGGCACCATAGAGGAAGAGGGAATTTGAAAGGGTTCGTAAAGGAAGGAACGGAGAACCAGCACAACAGCCAAGACAGGGAAAAACGAGCGCGAATACTCAACTACCACGGGCTCACCCGCTTCTCGATCACAAGCTTCGGCGAAGGCGGCAGCGGCTTCTGAGCCCTCCTGATCACAGCCAGGAAAAGCCTCAGCGAGCTGCTCACGGCGCACCCGCCGACCGCCGGCCAGCAAAAGACTGTCTAACAACCAAATGACACCGCTGCCAAAAACGACGATCACAAGAATCAGTGGAAAATCAATAGTCATTAACAACCCGCATTTTGTGCACGCTTACCTACGACCTGCATCCCACCGCTCCCACGCATGTCTCAACCGTCAACCTGCAATACCGCGAGAAACGCAGACTGTGGAATCTCGACGTTACCGACTTGCTTCATGCGTTTCTTACCCGCTTTTTGCTTCTCAAGTAGCTTTTTCTTTCGCGTCACATCACCACCATAGCATTTGGCAGTAACATTTTTGCGCAGGGCCTTGACCGTCTGGCGCGCGACAATCTTCCCGCCAACCGCCGCCTGAATCGCAACATCAAACATTTGCCTCGGAATCAACTCCTTCATTTTTTCAGTCAATACCCTGCCGCGGGACTGAACATGATCACGATGAACAATAATGGCAAGCGCGTCCACCCTGTCGCCATTGATCAGCACATCGAGGCGCGAGAGCGGTGCACCCTCGAAGCGCTGAAAACTGTAATCTAAAGACGCGTAGCCACGACTCACTGACTTCAACCGGTCGAAGAAGTCGAGTACCACCTCAGCCATTGGGATATCGTAGATTACCTGCACCTGTTGACCGAGAAATTGTAGGTCCACCTGTGCCCCTCTTTTTTCAACACACAGCGTGATAGCGGCGCCCAGGTACTCTTGCGGCGTCAGGATGGTGCAGCGGGCAATAGGCTCCCGCATCACCTCAATATCACCCACGTCGGGTAACTTCGAGGGGTTATCCACATAGACCACCTCACTACTTTTTTTAACGATCTCGTAAATTACCGTGGGGGCTGTCGTAATCAGGTCTAAGTCATACTCCCTTTCTAATCGCTCCTGAATGATTTCCATATGCAGCATGCCCAGAAAACCGCAGCGGAATCCAAAACCAAGCGCATCAGAAGTTTCCGGCTCGTAGAACAGCGAAGCATCGTTCAGGGTCAGCTTCCCCAAAGCATCGCGAAAATCTTCATAGTCGTCTGAATTGACCGTGAAAATGCCCGCGTAAACCTGCGGTTTAGCCCTCTGAAAACCCGGGAGCGCCGGCGTATCCTGGTGCGATGCGGCAATGAGCGTGTCACCCACGGGCGCGCCCTTAATATCTTTGATGCCCGCCACCACAAACCCGACCTCGCCGGCCCTGAGCACGCCGGTCTCAGTTCTGCGAGGCGTGAAGACTCCCACCATGTCTGCCTGATGCTGTTTGCCCGTTGAGGACACTAGGAATTTGTCACGCTTGCTGAGTTGCCCCTGCACCACGCGCACAAGCGATACAACACCCAGATAGTTATCGAACCAAGAATCAATGATCAAGGCCTGCAGCGGTGCTTCCCGGTCTCCCCCGGGCGCTGGGATCTTCTGTATGAGCTGCTCCAACAGCGCTTCGATCCCCATGCCAGTCTTTGCGCTCGTCGCCACCGCTTCTATGGCGTCGATGCCAATTATTTCTTCGATCTCCTGCTGAACACGCTCCGGGTCGGCTTGGGGCAGATCCATCTTGTTAAGAACCGGCAGCACTTCCAAGCCTTGCTCAATCGCGGTGTAGCAATTGGCAACAGACTGCGCCTCTACCCCTTGTCCGGCATCAACTACCAAAAGAGCACCCTCGCAGGCGCTGAGCGAGCGCGAGACTTCATAGGAGAAATCAACGTGCCCGGGCGTATCGATAAAATTCAGCTGATAGGTCTCTCCATTTTCAGCCTGGTAGTGAAGCGTGACGCTCTGCGCCTTGATAGTAATCCCTCTCTCTCGCTCTAGATCCATCGAATCCAGAACCTGGGATGCCATCTCACGCTCAGAGAGACCGCCACAATGTTGAATGAAGCGATCCGCGAGAGTCGATTTACCGTGGTCGATGTGAGCAATAATCGAAAAGTTTCGTATGTGACTGAGTTCAGTCAACGCTTGCGTACCTCAAAATGATATGTCGGAAAGCTGAATCGCTACCCGCGGGTTGCACCGCATTTTAGCATGTCACGGGGGCAGTCTTACTGCACTATTCCACTGGACGGGGCAGCCAAAATACAGTCTGTTGCGCGGGTAAGCGATCAGTCGTTCGCAGCGGGCACTCGTATACCGATGAAAAGCGGACTGCCACCACGAATCAACCGCGCGGGAACCGAGGCACCGGGCACCAACTCGTCTCCAATCCCCTCGAGGTCGCGTATACGCCCGATGGGTCTGTTGCCAATGCGAGTGAGAATATCTCCCTCTCTTACGCCCGCGTCCGCCGCGGGAGAATCTGGCTCAATCGCGACTACCTGCACGCCTCCGGCAAGGCCGAGTTCCGACAACTGATCAGGCTCTGCTGGCGCTGCCCGCATCCCCAGAAGGGTCAGCGTCCCGTCGGAGACTGCACTCGGGCCTACCCTGGCGACTTGATCCGCAGCAAGCCCCCCGACCTCGACCTCTATAACCGATTCCGAGCCTTCTCGGACTATGACCACCTGACAAACTGTGCCGGGCGCAATCAGACCGACCACATGGGGCAAATCTGCTGACGTTTCAATTTCCTCACCGTCGAATTGAATGATAATGTCGCCTGACAGGAGGCCCGCTCGCTCAGCGGGAGAATCACCACCCACCTGCGCAATCAAGGCGCCGCGAGGCCTGTCTAAACCAAAGGAATCTGCTAGGTTTCTGTCAACATCCTGAATACTCACGCCCAACCAACCGCGCTCGACGACACCGTTTTCCTTGATCTGCGCAACCACGTTATTGACGACCGAGGCCGGGATGGCGAATGAAAGACCAATAGAGCCCCCTGATCGAGTAAAAATCTGTGAGTTCACGCCAATCACTTCACCGTCCAGATTGAACAACGGCCCACCAGAATTCCCGGGGTTAATCGCTACATCAGTCTGAATGAAGGGTACGTAATTATCGCCCGTTTCTGTTGGCAAACTGCGACCCACAGCGCTGACGATGCCGGCGGTAACAGAGAAATCGAGACTGAAGGGCGAGCCAATGGCCAAAACCCATTGACCTACTTTGACGTCTTCGTCATCGGCTAGAGGCACCACCGGCAGGCCCCGAGCTTCCATTTTTAACACCGCTAAATCTGATCTGGGGTCCGTACCCACTAGCGTCGCGTCGTATTCCTGCCTGTCGGGCAAACGAACCAAAATCTGGCGTGCATTTTCCACGACGTGATTATTTGTCACCACATAACCGTCTTCGGAAACAATGAATCCGGACCCCATACCCGCCCTGTCTCTCGGCACCGGCGGCCCTCCTCGAAAATCAAAAAAACGCCGCAGGTATTCCGGCAGTTCCTCCATCTGCTCCTGATATCGCAGGTTTTCTGACTCGTACTCCACGAGAATTTTCACAACCGCTGGCGAAGAGGACTCCACAATATCGGTAAAGTCGGGCAGGGAAGCCGCCGAGATTCTCGCGATAAAAACGATGCTGACAAAACAAAAAAGCGCACGCACCATCATGGCCGAACTCCACACGTTAAACACAGAATGCGTCAGTGCCTGGCGACGATGTCATCCAACTGAGCGGTGGCACCATTCGCCCTCCCCGCCAGCTGAGGCTCCGCAAATCCGGGCACTGCACCACCCAACCAAGCGACCGCACGGTGAAGGATAGCAAAACCTGAAAGCGTACCGAGGCAAAATCCAGCCGCCGCCCACAAGTCCCCTTGCGCCGACAAGATAATAGATACCAATATGCCCAAGCCAAGAGGGAATCCATAGATTAGCAGGGTACCCGTCAATAACGCGGACTCGGGCACCCGGATCCAAACCTGATCCCCTACATCGCATTGTGCTGCGCTTAAATCATCACCAGACAGCGCCCTGACGCGCCCCTTACCCTGCTGCAACAAGCCCGCCAAAGCACCTTGCCCGCAGCCCGCTCGCGCAGCACAACGGCCACACGCCGAGCTACGATCCGCCTCTATCCAAACCGCATCGGACTCAATGGCGACGACACGTCCGGTCTCCATCAGCCAACCCACTAGCGGGCCTCATTCGTGGGTCGAATGGCGTCCGCCAGCAGTCTGGCAGTGACCATGGGTACTTCTCCCAAAACGCTGATCAGCACGCCTTTTTGACCGGGCACAGGTACGCCTCGTGTGTAGGCGAGCGTGGCCCCCTCAATAACGCTTGCTTCACCCGGCGCAGCGCCCGCCGGCAAGGGCTCCAGAAACACCGACGCCGTCGCGAGCCCATCGCTGACCACGAATGCAGCGGGCGTTGCATGATCATTCACCATATAATAACCGGGCAGCACGTCCCGGCCCCGTGAGAGGGACCCTGAAGCTTCCTCGCTGATCGCCCTATCAGGATTTGCGAGGGCCCTATTAGCACCGTTTGTCGCAATACTGGCAAATTCATAGCGTTCTAAGACCTTGCCCTCCGGATCAATCGTCACCATCCCCAGCGGCACGCCTGTCTCCGTGTCAACCTCCGCAATATATCCAAGCCGGAGGGTATCCGCAGGCTGCAGCACCAGTCGCCGCGTCGATCGACCCGCGATTACTCTGCCCTGCTCTATTCGCGGGACGTAAAATCGGCGCAAATCGCAGAATCGACCAACGGTGAGCGCCGCCGGTGACCAAGATTCTTCAGTGGGATCTGAAACGCGATTCAGTCGGCGCAAGCGCGCCTCCCCTGAGCCTGCAGACCACGCCACATCGATGAATTGGCGGCCACCTATTCGCTCGTAAAGCAACGTGCCTTGAAAGGAAATATGATGGTGGGCGCCCAGTAATGCCACCCAAATCCGGTCCGCCTCACTAGCGGTTGAACAACCCGCCTCATCAGGCTGAGACCAGCTGAAAGCTGAAAAGCACTGCGCAAAAGCGAGCAGCAGCCACGTTAACCAACGCAAGCTCATTCCGTGGTGGAAGATCCGTCTACCGCGTCCTCGCTCCTCAGGCGAGCGATGTAGGGCACCGGGTGGTTCTGGCTAGCTACTGCCGCATGATGCGGGTTAAGCAGCTGATAGCGCTCTCTGGCCAAACGCTCGTAGCGTGCTGAGACGCCAGTGCCTTGAGGTTCTTCTGGACCTCCTGCCGCACCAGCAAAGGGAATGGCGCCCGACTCAAGACTCGCTCGCACGGGTTGAGCGCCCGATACGGGCACCACATTACCACCGAGCTCACTCACCAACGTCCGAGGTACCACCTGATCCACCGGCATCAGGGTTTGTCCTGCCAACACAACCGCAATCGTCACTGAGGCAGCGACTGCCATACTCCAGAGGGGGCTGCGGGCAATTCCGGGCTGACGGCCAATGGCTTCTTTGACGCCAGCGGTGACATCTAACCCGGGGCGGTCTACGCGCCGGCCCTGTATCAGGTCTCGCACAAGCTGTTGGCGCCGCCACCGCGCCCGCAATGCCGGATCCTCAGACACTGAACCCAGCAACCGCCTTAACTCAAGCTCTTGCGCCTCGTCGTCCATCAAGGCCGAAAGCGCAGCCAGATCCTGTTCATTGGTCTTCATCTGAAACCCAACTCCTCACTCATCTGCTCTCTTACCCGTTCATCTATTGATTCCCGGGCCCGAAAAATCCTGGACCGTACCGTACCCACGGGACACTCCAGCACCGCGGCGATATCGTCATAACTGAGCCCCTCCAACTCTCTTAGCGTCAGTGCGGCCCGTAATTCCTCCGGAAGCGCATCCATAGCCTCCGTCACCACCTGAGCGAGCTCCTCGCTCATCACCACGGCCTCTGGTGTGGTTGATTCAGAAATCAACCCCGCCTGCTCAAAGGCCTCAGCATCCTCAATCGTCGTATCCGCCCCCGGCCGGCGGCCCTTCGCAACCAGATGATTCTTAGCGGCGTTACTGGCGATTCGATACAACCAAGTATAAAACGCACTGTCGCCACGAAACTTATCCAGAGCCCGGTAGGCCTTGATAAAGGCCTCCTGCGTTATATCCTCCACTTCACCGGCGTCACTCACGTAGCGACTGACTAAAGCACCGATTCGTCCCTGATATTTGAGCACCAGCAGGTCAAAAGCCCGGAGATCACCCCTCTGTGCTCGCTGAACCAGCTGCTGATCTGTATCAGAGGCTGTCACAACTGCGCCCTATTCCGCTCGCAAATCCCGGGACTTTGCCTCCCCGAACCCGTATTGCCCTGTATGATCGCGATCAAGGCAAAAAGTTCCCGATACATTAAACTAAGTCGCGTCACTATACCCCACGCCCGCGCCACCGATGGCCTCACAAAATGTCTACTATTAACCGATATGACGTATTAATCGTTGGCAGCGGCGCAGCGGGCCTCAGCTTGGCGCTGCAATTGCCCAGTTCACTGTCCGTCGCCGTGGTATCCAAAACCCAGCTTGGCGCGGGCTCCACGTCTTGGGCACAAGGCGGAATGGCCGCTGTTTTGCATGATCGGGACTCCGTGGAGGCGCACGTTGCCGATACGCTGAACGCGGGTGCAGGCCTGTGTCACGAGCCCGCGGTTCGCTTTACCGTTGGTCGCAGCCGTCAGTGTGTGCAATGGCTTATCGACAAGGGCATGCATTTCGATCTGCGCGACGATCAAGACGACGCAGAATTCCGCGAGTTTCATCTCACGATGGAAGGTGGACATACCCACCGGCGGGTAATACATGCCGCTGATCAAACGGGAAGAGCAATCTCTCAGGTACTTGCCTCCCGGGTAGAGGAAGCGAGCAACATCTCGCTACTTATGGACCGGTGCTTGGTAGACGTCATCAAAATCGGCAATCGCGTGTGTGGCGCCTACTTACTCAACGCGTCGGGTAAAGAGGTCGACACCTTCGCCGCCGACGCTGTTGTGCTCGCAACAGGGGGCGCCAGTAAAGCCTATCGATACACCACCAACCCCGATGGCGCCAGTGGTGATGGCATCGCTGCGGCGTGGCGCGCGGGGTGTCGCGTCGCCAATCTAGAGTTCAACCAGTTCCATCCCACCTGCCTCTACCATCCAGACAGCCGCTCATTCCTGATGACCGAGGCCTTGCGCGGTGAGGGCGCCACACTGCATCTCGCCGACACAACGCGCTTCATGCCTGTATTTGATGAGCGAGCTGAGCTGGCGCCGAGAGATATCGTTGCCCGCGCTATCGACCACGAAATGAAACGGTTGGGCGCAGACTGTGTTTATTTGGATATCAGTCATCGCCCCAAAGAACTGATCATTCGACATTTTCCGAAAGCCTACGAGAAATGCCTATCGCTCGGCATTGACATTACAAAGGATCGGATACCGGTTGTGCCAGCAGCGCACTACACCTGTGGCGGGGTAGTGGTTGATCAGTATGGCGCCACCGATGTACCCGGCATGTATGTCGTTGGAGAATCCGCCTGCACCGGCCTGCATGGCGCCAATCGGATGGCGAGCAATTCATTGCTCGAGTGTTTCGTCTACGCACAATCTGCGGCCGCCCACATCGCCGGATCCATTACCGCGCAAAACGCCGGTCCGATATCGTGGGATGACAGTAGGGTCAGGGATTCAGATGAGAAGGTCGTCATACAACACAACTGGCAGGAATTGAGGCGCTTGATGTGGGACTACGTAGGTATCGTCAGAACAAATCGTCGTCTCGAATACGCCGCGCAGCGCATTGCACTACTGGAACAAGAGGTGGCAGGCTACTACGCCCGGTTCCAGATCAGCCGCCCCCTGCTTGAGTTGCGTAATCTCGCCAGAGTGTCGGCCTTAATGGTTGCGTCTGCGTCCGGCAGAAAGGAGAGCCGCGGGCTCCATTTTAATTCCGACTATCCCGACACCTCTCCCTTGAAGAGGGACTCGATCCTCATACCGCAGAACTTTGACCGGCATACGGCGCTGGATGGCGCCATCGATCAACTCCCTCAATATGGTTGATACGGCATTAAACGTCGAGACCGTGGAAAGCTCTTATGGCGACGACGATCGGAAGAAAACGAGGTTCCGTTATTTGAGCGCGCCCCATTATCCATTCCAATAGATCCTGATCGCCCTCGTAGAGCAACTCCAGATAGAGCCTTCGTAAGGCGGCATCCAGCTCGCCAAACCCGCCCTCAACAAATGGCGCCAGCAAGAGATCCAGCTCCAGGAGGCCTCGTCGGCTCGCCCACTTGGCCCTGTTCCACTCCTCTCGCTGATCCATGATTCAACCGCCGATCTTAACTTGCCGCCCAATCTTGTAGTATAGAGCCTCCTCGAACAGGCGCTGACAACCGTGGCAACATCCTCAACCTCAATTCCCATCCACTCCCTCGAACCTGATGAATGCATCCTTGAGTTGGCGGGAGCGGACGCCAAAGTTTTCCTTCAGGGACAAACCACGGCTGACTTTCAGGCAGCGGAGGTAGGCGCGCGCGTTTACACGGCTTTCTGTGACGCGAAAGGGAGAGTGCTCGCGGATGCCCTGGCCGTTGTCGTCACCGACAAGACAGTTTTATTACGAGGACGCAAATCTGTGCTGGAGCAGTTGGCGACCCACCTTAAACCCTATCTTGCGTTTTCGAAATCAACGCTAACACCCACTGACTGGGGCGTGTATTGCAGCGGCCCGGCGGCAGGTGCTGAAAATGAGTCTGAGGGCGCTCAATTGATCGAGGAGAACGGCGAGCTCAATACGGTGGTTATTCATCGCGATACAAAATTCTCGGAATACTGGCATAGCGCAGCATCGAAAATCCGGCACGCCCCAAAAGAAGTCACGCCGCTCGCTCGCGTCGACTTTGCAACGGCGCGAGCGCGAGTAGAGGTGACCACCGTTGGCGCCTATCTGCCGCAGGATCTCAACTATGACCTTAACGAAACAGTGAGTTTTACCAAGGGTTGCTACACTGGCCAAGAGATTGTGGCGCGACTGCACTATCGCGGGACTCCCAAGCGCCGGCTGCACCGCGCCTTGGCGTCAGCGGCAGCAGCCGAAGTCCAGCCAGGAGACAGCATTACCAATGGCGATGGGCGGCGGGTCGGTAGCATTATTAACCTAGTTTCTCTGGGCGAGCAGCTCGGCGTGCTGATCGAAGTCATCCCAGATACTATCGGCAACTCACTGTTTATTGGGGAAAAAGGCCCAAAGCTCTCATCGGTGGAAGCCTGTCATCCAACAACAGACCAATCGACAGGCTGATACCCGTTATTCTGCAAGAACTGATTCGCCTGACTAAAGTGTCTACAGCCAAAGAATCCCCGGTGCGCTGACAGCGGTGACGGATGCGGCGCCGTCAGGACACAGTGCTTTCGTCGATTGATCGCCGCCCCCTTTTGCTGAGCGTGCTTACCCCACAATAAAAAAACCACTGGCCGATCACCGCTATCGATGGCAGCGATCACTGCATCAGTGAAGGCCTCCCACCCTCTTCCCTGATGAGACCCCGGTAAGCCGCGCTCAACCGACAGCACACTATTGAGCAAGAGCACACCTTGCTGCGCCCAACCGGTGAGGTCGCCATGGTCTGGCGGAGCAATCGAGAGATCCGCCTGCAACTCGGCAAAAATATTTCGTAGCGACGGCGGTATAGGCTGCCCTTTACTGACCGAGAAACTCAATCCATTGGCTTGACGCGGGCCGTGGTAGGGATCCTGACCGATCACGACGACCCGGACTTGCGACGCAGGCGTCGCGTCCAGCGCGGCAAAAAACTGATGTCCTGGCGGATAAATCACTTTACCTGCCGCTTTTTCAGCCCTGAGGAAAGCCTTCAGATCAGCCATGAAGGCACTTCGGAAGGCTGCTTCCAAAAGCGCGAGCCATTCGGGGCAAAGTCGAACATCCTCGAGTCCTGGTGGCTGGAAAGTCATGCGTTTGTTCTCGCGCTGCGTCGGGTCATCCGGAGCAAACCCCGACCGGAAACCAATAGGACGCCGAGCCACACCAGGGCAAAGGACAGAGCAGTAACACCATCGATAGACTCACCGAGCAAGGTTTGGGCTACCAGTAGTTGCAGGGTGGGCCCAAGATAAGAGGTGTAGCCAACCACGCTCAGCGGCAACAGCCGGGCAGCTGCGATGTAAGTCAGCAATGGCGCCGTGGTGTAGATACCTGACATCAATAGGAAAGCATCGACCTTCCACCCGTGAACCCCCATGCCGGCGCCGTCAGTCAACCACAACCAGGCAAGGGCCAAGGGTGCCATGCACAGCGTCTCGATAAATAGTCCCTGAATGGTGTCTGCCGCAATTTTTTTCCGAATAGCCCCATAAAGCGAAAAGCTGCTGGCAAGGGCAAGACTGATCCAGGGCAAACTGCCATATGAAATCAGCTGCACCAACACCGCAAAGATTGCCAGTGCGATTGCTAACCGATGGGACCAACCGAGCGCCTCATGAAATACCACTCTTCCGACAACAATGGTCAGCAGTGGCAACATAAAGTAACCGAGGCTTGCCTCGGTCGCGCGACCCACGGTCACCGCATAGACAAAGACACCCCAATTCACACCGAGTAAAGCCGCTGCCAGCAGGCTCCAGAAAAACGTTCTGCCCGCCCGCATGAGATCTATCGTCGGGCGCAATCGACCCGCAATCAGCAAAATGGCCGTAGCGATGGGCAAGCTCCAAACCGCCCGATGCGCCACTACATCGATCGCTTCAACCGGCGCGGTTTCAACCCAAAAAAGCGCTGCGACCCCCCAAATAATGTTGGCAACAATCGCCAGTGACAGGCCTGAACGGAGTTGCTGAGGCGAATACTCCAACGACATGCTATCTATCCTGACTCCTCGTTTCGCCGCATTAGTGGCATCTCAACGCGCCGGAGCATACACCAGCCGTATTAAGGAATGCCCCTATCGACTGGCACCTTTTCAACGATCAAGAACCCAAGTAGCCTCGGGCGGCCGGCGTATCATCCAGAGAAGCGAGACACCATGCCTATTTTTAACGCGCACACGCCTGCCAATCCCCCTGCTATCTTTTGCACGCTACTGTTACCGGCACTCATGTTTTGGTCGGAGGGCGCTACCCCAGCTAGCCGAGTAGACCGAGACTGGACTCGGGCAATCGTCAAAATTCAGGTGCCGATCGTAAAGCGTATTGAAGGATATCCCCGCCATTTTCTGGAGCGCTGCAGCGCCACGATCGTCTCACCGGGACCCAAGCCGCTGCTGATCAGTGCGTGGCACTGTTTCGACGGTCATGAGGCGCTGGGGTCGCCAGCAACGCTTTTAACTGACAGCGGTCCGATCGCTCTTGAACTTTTGGCATCAGGGGGATCAATGAAGCAAGACTGGGCAGTGCTCCGAGTCACCGTGGGTTGGGTGCCGGATACATGGATTCCAATCGCACCCGAGCGAGCAAAGCAGGGGTCACGTATCAGCGCCGCCGGATTCAGTCGTTTTTCAGAGGCTGATTTTAACCCCACCGCGAATCACGAGGATCGCTCCTTAATCATCGACCCCGACTGCCGGGTTACTGCGATGGGCTCACCACCACTTGCCTCAAGCTGTGTGATTCAACGGGGTGCATCTGGTGGCGCCATCTTGGGCAGAACCCAAAGTGGTGGCCTCCGGGTCTTCGGGATCATTTCTGCCGGTGATAGCGAAACGGTGAGTTATTTTTACCCGACGGACTTAATATCATCACGAGTCTCGCCGTGAAGCGCGGCTTTTTTCTGCTGTCTGGCGGGTTTCTGCTGTCTGGCGGGCGGCGGCCCACCAATGTGCTGCTGCCCGCGCCGAGCAGCCAGATCCACCTGCTTTTGCCGCTCTCTCAGGCGCGCCTCCCGATCTTCCGTTAACTGCGCATAACAATGGGGACAAGATACGCCCTTTTCGTAGTGTCTGGACGCCTTCTCCTCCTCAGTTATCGGGTGCCTGCAGGCATAGCACTGATCAAAACGACCCTTCGCCAAACCATGATTCACGGCTACCCGCGAGTCGAAAACAAAGCACTCGCCCTCCCACCGGGATTCTGACTCGGGAATTTGCTCAAGATACTTCAGAATGCCCCCTTTCAAATGCCAGACCTCTGTAAAACCCTCTGATAGCAGAAAGGAGGTCGATTTCTCGCATCGAATTCCCCCGGTACAGAACATGGCAATCTTTTTATGCTCGCCTGGCCGCAGGTTGTCTCGCGCCCACTGGGGAAAGTCTCGGAAACTTTTTGTTGAGGGATTCACCGCTCCCCTAAAGCTACCGATAGCCACCTCATAATCATTGCGCGTATCGATGATCAGACATTCCGGGTCATCAACAAGCGCGTTCCATTGTGCCGGAGTGGCGTATCGGCCAACGCAAACGCTGGGATCGATATCATCAACCCCCATGGTGACGATTTCCCGTTTCAGTTTCACTTTCATTCTGTGGAAGGGGTCTGCGGTGTGGAACGACTCTTTCCAATCGAGCCCGGTAAACCTTGTGTCTTGAAGCAGCCAGTCAATCACTGACTGGATACCTGACCGCGTACCCGCGATAGTGCCATTGATACCCTCTCGCGCCAGTAAAAGCGTGCCCTTCAGTCCGGCGTGTTGACAAACACTGAGCAACGGCGCTTTTAATTCCGCGTAATCTTCCAGCGTAACGAACCGGTACAATGCGACAACAAGACGCTCCTGTTTCTCAGCAGGCGGCGTCATTTTCCAGAGCCCCCCTGACAATCAGGGGAAGCGGGCGCGCCCGCCGACCGAGTCCACTCCTGCGCGGTGTAGGTGTGCAGCGCCAGCGCGTGAACTGGGCCAGCCAGCCAGGATGCCAGAGCGCCGTACACTGCTTGATGCCGCTTGACACTCCTCACACCATCAAAACGCTCACTGACCAACGTCACCTTGAAGTGAGTCTCCGACCCAGGCGGGACATTGTGACGATGGCTCTCGTTTTCCACGCTGAGAAATGAGGGATCGAAGGCTGTAGTCAGCGCATCAGTTATTTCATCTTGGATCGTCATGGCTCTATTCTGAAACTGGGTCGTGCTATTTTACGACGAATCCACAAAGACATCTGCCCAACTTTCCCATGAGCAACCCGTCCAACAACACGAACGAACCGGCAGCGCCGCTGTGGCGCCATGCGTTAGCGATGATTTACGACAGCCTGCTGATCATCCCACTCTTTATGGCGGCCACCGCTATCTGGGTAGCGATCTGGGGCCCTACTGAAAGTGCATTGACCCAGACTGTACCTCCAATTTTGCAGCGTTTGACCTGGAGCCTCATCGTCTTCTTTTTTTTCGGGCTATTCTGGCGCAAGAGCGGGCAAACGCTGGGAATGCAAGCATGGCGAATTAAACTGATTTCTGAAAAAGACGGTCAACTCGCTTGGACTCAAGTCACGCTGAGGGTGTTGGGGGCAGCACTGTCTTTGATCGCCTTTGGGGCCGGATTTTTGTGGCGGTTTGTGCCCCCAGGGTATCGGTACTGGCATGACACCCTTTCCAGCACGCGATTGGTCTTGGTGCCAAAACCGGATTAGGGAGCCTTACCTTGCTAGGCCCTCCGCCAAAGCAACCACATTCCACCCAACCAACAGACCGCTATCGGCGAGAGCGCCGCCACAAGGGGGTCATAGCCGAAGATCAAGCTGGCAGGACCGAAAAAGTCCTGACTGATTCTAAACGCCACACCAACAATAATGCCGATAAAGACCCGTGCCGCCATCGTGCCCTCACGCAGGGGCCCAAAGATGAAAGACATTGCCACGAGTACCAGAGCAAGCGTCGCCAACGGCTGCAATATCTTTCGCCAAAAAGCCAGTTCAATATCGACAAAAACCATCCCCTGCCGCTGCAGATATCGCGCGTAGGGCCACAGCTGCATGATGGGAAGTGTCTCTGGCTCGACCACGTCAAGGGTCAATAATTGAGGCGTGATTGCCGTATCCCACCGCCACAGCGTGTCTCGCTGAATCGCTGTGCCCTCTGCCCCGAGGTGAGTGGAACGCACTTGTTCGAGCATCCAGTGGTCCCCAGCGTGGGTTCCCCGCTCAGCGATCAGGGACCTGACAAGCCGATATTCATCGTCAAAAGTCAGTAGTGTCACCCCGTAGGCGACACCGCCTCGCTGCACGGCGTCAACATGTATAAATGTATTCCCATCTCGATTCCATGCGCCGAAGCGACCCGCTACGGCCGATTCCGAGCGCTGTGCCAGCGCCCGATGACTCATCGCCAACTGCTCAGAGTGCGGCGCTATAAATTCTCCCACCGCGAAACCAAACATCGCCATCACCATAGCAGGCTTCAGCACCATGATCGCAATCCCGCCAAGGGAAACGCCGGAGGCTCGCACTACCACAAGTTCACTCGATGCCGCGAGACGGCCGAGAGCGATCAGCGCGCCAATCAATCCGGCAAATGGGACAAACTCATGAATTCTTCGGGGGATTGTGTAACCAACATAAATGAGCACATCGGCGAACTCATAGCCATTGCCAATGTCATCGGATTCGTCGATGACAGAAATGAGTGAGTCCAAGCCAGCAAGCAAAACCAGCACTGCGAGCGTTGCCAGCAAGACCGAGCGGCCGATGTAGTAATCAAACTTTCGCATGTGCTGGTTTAATCACCGCCCTCAAACGTTCTGAATTCAGAAGGAGGACAGCCAAAATAGCCATCACACAGTGCACCGCCACCAGCAGCTCCGGTCCACTGCCTGATTCAATGACTGCGCGCCCTTGTGTGAGACCCAAAAAATAGAGCAACAACACAACCATCGCCGGCCCAATTTTGGCGTAACGACCTCTCCGGGCATCGGTTTTACTCAGCGCGAGCGCAATCAAGGCTGCGCCGGGCACCATGAGCGGCAGCGAGAGCCTCCACCAGAGCGCGCCTCGCAACTTAGGCTCCTCACTCACCAACAAGGCGGCGGTGGGCACCGCTTCCACCTTACCGGAGCGCCGCAGACTGTTATTCGATTCTGGGATCAGTTCACCGTAGAGTTCGAAGGTAACCTCCTCCAGCGCTAAATTTCCCGGGGATCCGCGGTAGCGGCTTCCACCCCGCAGCTCGAGGTAACGTCGCCCCGACTGCTCGTCGAGGACAATTTCGCCCTCCCTCGCAAACGTTGCTGTGTGGGCGGCAACACCACGCTCATTCCTCTCGAAAACAAAAATATTGTGCATCAAGCCACTGTCATCGATTCGCTCCGCGTAAGTGACGTAACTGCCACGACGCTGTTTTCTGAATCGACCCTCGTTGAGCATGTGTAGCCCCTCTGCAGAGCGCGGGTTGTCTAGCAGCACTTGCGCTCTGGCTGACCCCTCTGGAGCGACATAAAGCGCCAGTGCTGCTACCGCCACCATCACTAGGGACGCTGGCACCAGAACATAGAGCGCCAGACGCCCGGGACCCACTCCGCAGGCCCTGAGCACAGCCATTTCACTGTCTGCATACAGCCGACCCAAACTCAGCAGGATCCCGATGAATAGCCCAAGCGGAAGAATCATTTCCAAAAACCCGGGCAGCTTGAACAGCATGATAGGCAGCAATACATCCCCCGTAAGTGACCCAACTGCTGCCTCTGCCAGGTAGCGAATGAATCGACCGGCAAAAACCACTAGAAAAAGGACGAAGCTCACCGCCAGTGTGTGAGTCAAAATATCTCGTGTTAGATACCGCAGGATGCGCATGCGACCAGCCAATTCACGTGGTTTCCCAACGGGGTTATTTCGTTAGTCCTCCGGGCATCATACACTAGCGCCCTTCCACTCAGACCTTTAACGGCAACAGGAACACTCATGTCAGTCTTGAACATTACCGCTAAAGCGGCAGCCCCACTCAGTCAGATGAAAACACAGGCGTTGGTCGTCCTCATGCCAGAGCGCAAGTCTCTGGGGGCCCCCATGAAAGCGCTTGATAAGTTTCTAGGAGGCACCGTGTCTCAGAACGCCACCTACGGGGGCTTTTCCCCGACCATTGGCGCTACCTGTTGGCTCCCAGGCGCGGGGGCGGTGCACCGGGTACTGTTAGTGGGCTGCGGCGACGTGAATGAGCGGACAGTGGCCTCTGATAAAAAATTAGCGGAAGCCCTCTCCAGAGCCCTCCTGAGCTGCGCTGCCACAAATGCAATTATTTGGACAGAGGGCATCTCTCAAAAAGTGCGACGGCCTGAGCAATTAATTGAGCAGCTTGCTCTGCAACTGACTCTCTCACACTATCAATATAGCCAGACGCTGAACCACCGCAGGAAGCCCGCACGGTCACTGCGGCGAGTTATGATTACACCCGCGAAGCTCTGCTCCCCTGCTATGGCCAAGCGAGCTGTTGCGGCAGGGACGGCTACGGGCCAGGGAGCCAACCTCACGAGAGAGCTTGTCAATCTACCGGGGAATATTTGCACGCCCCGCTACCTCGCCGGGGAAGCGCGCAAACTGGCCAGGCGACATACAAACCTTTCCGTCTCAATTTTGGACGAGCGCAAGATGGCCGAACTTGGCATGCACTCTCTATTGTCTGTGGGGAACGGCTCTGAACAACCTTCCCGCCTGATAACTATGAAATATCAGGGGGCATCAGCAAAATCCCGGCCCTACTGTCTGGTGGGCAAAGGCATCACGTTCGACACCGGGGGCATCAGCCTTAAACCCGGGGCGAAAATGGATGAAATGAAATTTGATATGGGCGGCGCAGCCTCTGTTTTTGGGACCATTCACGCCGCTGCGCTTCTCAAACTTCCCATCAACATCGTGGGGGTCGTAGCGGCTGCGGAGAACATGCCCAGTGGGAGAGCGACCAAGCCCGGGGACGTCGTGACCAGTCTCTCTGGTAAAACCATTGAAATTTTGAATACCGACGCCGAGGGCCGCCTGGTACTGTGCGACGCGCTCACCTACGTATCGAAATTTTCCCCCGAAGAAGTCGTAGACATCGCGACGCTGACGGGAGCGATCATTGTGTCCTTGGGGCAAGAGGCGACCGGCATTTTCTCTAATGACGATCACCTTGCAGACAGTCTTCTGGAGGCGGGTATTAGAACGCACGACCGGGGCTGGCGATTCCCTATCTGGGAAGAATATCACCGTCAGTTGGAGAGCCCGTTTGCAGACCTTGCCAACATTGGCACGGGTGGCGCTGGCAGCATTACCGCCGCCTGTTTTCTCGCCCAATTCGCAGAGGATTACAAATGGGCCCACCTCGACATTGCGGGGACGGCCTTCAAGAGCTCCCCCAAAGGCGCAACCGGTCGCCCGGTGCCCATGCTGGTCGATTACCTCCGCGAGCGCTCGGAACAGCGATGACAAAAATCGATTTTTATGTCCTTCCCAAGGACGGTAGCGTGCCTATCGAGGTCGCCATCGGACGCCTGGCAGAAAAAGCGAGCGCTCGAGGCCATCAAGTGTTCATTCAGACCGAACATGAAGGGCAGACGCACCAACTGGACGACGCACTCTGGACTTTCCGGCCGTCCAGCTTTTTACCTCACTCTCTGGTCACAGACGCCTTTCTCGAGCAAGTCATTATCGGACACGAAGATCCGCCCGCGGCGTGCAGTGACGTATTCATCAACGTGACCAAGGCGATTCCCGGCTGCTTTTCCCGGTTCGCGCGCATGGCCGAAATTGTGACGCACGATGAAGCCGCGATCGCGGCTTCCAGAGAAGCATGGCGCTTTTATCGCGACCGCGGCTATCCGCTGGCAAAGCACGAACTCCGTGCACCGTAAACTGGTAGTAAGGCTGTTTAAACTGTGACCATGGAAAAGAATTTTTCTCCGGCCAATATTGAAAGTCGGTGGTATGACGCATGGGAATCAGCGGGCTATTTTGCGCCCTCTGGCAATGGACCCGCTTATTGCATTCCTATCCCACCGCCTAACGTAACGGGAACGTTGCATATGGGCCACGGCTTTCAGCAAGCCATTATGGATGCGCTGATCCGTTATCACCGAATGAGGGGCTACAACACCTTATGGCAGGTCGGCACCGATCATGCCGGCATCGCGACACAAATGGTGGTCGAGCGACAGTTGGATGCAGAGGGCACCTCTCGAGAGGCGCTCGGCCGCGAGGCCTTCGTCGAGAGAGTCTGGGACTGGAAAGGCCAGTCAGGTGGCGCTATTACCCAGCAGCTTCGTCGACTGGGGACTTCTCCCGACTGGCAACGCGAGAGATTCACCATGGACCCGGGGCTGTCCAGAGCGGTGCAGCAAGTTTTTATCACTTTATATGAGAAAGGTTTGATTTACCGCGGTCACCGCCTGGTGAACTGGGATCCACAATTTCACACCGCGATATCAGATCTCGAGGTCGTACAGGAGGAAGAGCAAGGCTCCCTTTGGCATCTGCGATACCCTCTCAGCAACGGCGAAGGGCATCTTGTGGTGGCCACCACGCGCCCAGAGACCATGCTGGGCGATACCGCGGTAGCGGTTCACCCCAGCGATGAGCGTTATCAGCACCTTGTCGGCAAAACGATCGAGCTGCCGCTTACGGGTCGAAGCATCCCGATCATCGCAGATGACTACGTCGATCCGGAATTTGGCTCTGGATGCGTCAAGATCACTCCCGCCCATGACTTTAACGACTACGCAATGGGTGA
>Ga0181594_10000511_pt1 | contig 35950 bp, 33 predicted proteins | sample 071ome_18_FD_145603 | JGI IMG/M metagenome (GOLD analysis project Ga0181594, IMG submission 145603) | Coastal salt marsh microbial communities from the Groves Creek Marsh, Skidaway Island, Georgia - 071413BT metaG (spades assembly) | ecosystem: Environmental > Aquatic > Marine > Intertidal zone...
CGGGTTGCCGACAACCGCGTAGAGGTCGGTCATGTGAAACTCCTTAAAGCCTCTTGGCTTACACCCAGTCCTGGTGGGGTAAAAACTCATCGTATAAGGCGGCCTCGGGGCTGCCCGGTTCTGGGTGCCAGTCGTAGTCCCAGTGTGCGATGGGGGGCATCGACATCAGGATGGACTCCGTTCGCCCGCCCGTTTGCAGGCCAAAGATGGTGCCTCGGTCGAAGACGAGGTTGAACTCGACGTAACGACCACGGCGATAGCACTGGAATTTTCGTTCGCGTTCCCCCCAGGTGAGGGCCTTACGGCGCTCGATGATGGGCACAATAGCATCGATGTAGCCATTGCCCACCGCCTGCATAAAGGCAAACGACCGGTCAAAGTCCACTTTGCCATCCCAACTGCTGAGATCATCAAAGAACAGACCACCCACGCCGCGTGTTTCATTGCGGTGTTTCAGGAAGAAGTACTCGTCGCACCACTTTTTGTACTTAGGGTAAACATCATCACCAAAGGGTGCGCACAGGTCTTTAGACACCTGGTGCCAATGCACAACGTCGTCACGAAATGGATAGAAGGGGGTCAGGTCAAAGCCACCACCAAACCACCAAACCGGAGCTTCGCCGTCTTTTTCAGCGACAAAAAAGCGCACGTTGGCGTGAGACGTTGGGATATAGGGATTTTCTGGGTGAATCACCAGAGACACGCCCATGGCCTGAAAACTACGCCCTTCCAATTCTGGGCGATTGGCCGTGGCTGAGGCGGGGAGTTTGGCGCCTTTCACGTGCGAGAAGTTCACTCCGCCTTTTTCAATCACGCCGTCCGTGATCACTCGGGTACGTCCACCGCCGGTCAGGGCCATCGGGTTATTGTCGGCACCGCGCTCCCAGGCATCTTCAACAAAGGTCGCACGACCATCGACGGCTTCCAGCGCAGCACAGATACGATCCTGCAAATCGAGTAAAAAGGCTTTTACCGCCGCGATATCAGGCATGGCCTGTGTCATAACGAATCTCCTGTGGGCTTAGCGCAGACGCTCGCCGGTCAAGGTGCGGATTTCAGAAGGCTGTTTGCGACCGCCCAGTGCACCGGGCAGCAAGCAGTTCAAACCATTCGGGAAGTACTGACGCACACGCAACAGACTGCGGGCGGGCTCTTTACCGGCCGGGTTAGCCGACGTAGACACCAGAGGCCCTGCGGCATCGCACAAACGACGCACTACGGGATGATCGCTGATGCGGATGGCGAGGCTGTGGTGTTCGCCACGCAACCAACCTGGGACGTCATCGTGACACGGCAGCACCCAGGTCACTGGGCCCGGCCAGGTGGCGGAGACGGTATTCAGGTCGTCGTCGGAAAGCGGCAATAGCCAGTCAGAGAACTGTGCCAACGATGAGCCGACCAGCACCAGCCCCTTGTGTTCGGGACGGCCTTTGAGGCTCAGAATACGACGCACAGCGTCTTCATTGGTCGGATCGCACCCCAGGCCCCAAACGGCCTCAGTGGGGTAAGCAATGACGCCGCCGGCGCGAATACAGCGTATGGCCTGATGCAGGTGCCAAGGGTTCACGGGCTCTTCTCCGCTCTAAAAAACTGCGGGGAACCCTACAATAAGGGCGCGAGCCCGGCAAGCGGTGGCCGGGCAGGAATGTTATTTACGGACTAAGTGAGCAGGTTCGAGGCGGATAAACAACTCGCCTTCGCTCTTTTGCAGAAAGCCGTCGTAGCAGGGGTGTTTCAGGTCCTGTTCTTTGCCCGGCAGCCAATGGCCGTCGTTGAATTCCATGATCTGGTCGATACTGTCCAGTTCGATGGCGTAGGTGCGTTGATTCGCACGCAGAATCACCACCACGGGTTTTAGCATTTCTTCAAGGCGGGCAATGGCTTGCTCGAACAGGCGCAACAGCAACTTTAAGGTGGAGTGACGTTCGTCATCTAGGCGCGACAGGGCTTGCTCGCGGGCGCCGTCATCGGCCTGTTTCAGCAGTTCGCTGGCCAGGGCGTGTATGCGCTGATGCGGTGCATCAAACTGACTGAGAATGCCAGCAAGCTCCGTATCATGCGCCCGGTACTGGTCGTACCAGCGTCCGAATGCGCATTGATGTGGGTCTGTGGCTTTGGTGAATTCGGTGCCGTGAGTCAGGCTGTCTTCTAACGCGCTCATCCAGTCAATGTGGTCCTGACGGCGTTCTTTAAGTAGCACGATCAGGCGTTCACATTCGGCACTCTGCGAGCCGCTGCCGATCAGCGCGCTGAATTGATACAGACTGATCTGATCCCCCTGAAAGCTGAATACCTGAGTGAGGCCATTCTTACCCTTGGGCACATCGTGCGGATCGATGGCGTCCAGGGTGGTGATGTATTGAATCGCATCTACGGGCAGGGCGTATTTCGCCTGAGATAAGTGAAAAGTCAGGTAGCTTCCGGCCACAGAAGGGCGCGGCGCCAGGGCAGCGTCAGACATAACAAACTCCTAATGATTGAGTGGAGTGTAGTTCAGTCTGTGGGCTTCTCCAGCCGAGGCCATGACTGTCAGGTCGGTTGGCAGATCAGCCATTTGAGGGCTTAACGTTTACGGCAATAGCCACCGGGAGCTTGCTCGATCCAGCCGTCTAATTCGAGTTGCAGCAGGGCTGGAAGCAATGAGGCAATGGCCTGGCCGCTACGCAGGGCAATGACATCCACTGGCGTGACGTGGAAATCAATCATACTCACCAGTTGCGGCGGCTCAGGGGTGGCCGGCTCTGTCGCCGTGGTCTCAATGGCAAGCTGGGTTGGAATATCCGCAGTGGGCATCGTGTGGTCTTGAGCAAATGTGCTCTGCGGTATGGGGGCCGCCTGCATGACCTCAAGAATGTCACTGGCGTTTTCAACCAGCGTTGCGCCTTCGCGAATCAGTTGATGTGGGCCGCGCGCCAGCGGATTCGCCACCGCACCGGGCAAGGCGAGCACATCGCGCCCCTGATCCGCTGCCATACGTGCGGTAATCATGGTGCCACTGCGTAGATTTGCTTCAACAATCAGTGTGGCCTGGCACAGGCCACTGATGATGCGATTGCGCGAGGGAAAATGCCGCGACTGCGCGCCAGTGCCCGGAGAAAATTCCGTCAGCAACAAACCGCGTTGGGCAATCTCGTCTCCCAACGGCCGGTGGCGACTGGGGTAGATGATGTCGGCGCCCGTTCCCATCACGGCAATGGTGGCCGCACTAACGTTAGGGTTCATCAAGGCGCCCTGATGTGCGGCGCCGTCGACGCCAAGAGCCAGGCCACTGACCACGGTAACGCCCGCCTCGGCTAGCAAACACGCCTGCTGTCGTGTCCACTCCAGTGCCGCAGGCGTTGCACCACGTGACCCCACCATGGCGAGCATGGGTTTATTCAGGCATTCCAGTTGCCCGCGATACCAGAGAAACGTGGGCGCATCCCGAAGGCTGGCCAGTGCGGGCGGATAGTTCGGATCACCGACGAACAACACGCCCTGATCCGGATGCTCGGCATGGGCGCGCCAGGCTTGTAGCGCGGCAAAGCCGTGTGCCGGATTCAAGGCAAGGTCAGAGGAGTCAGTAGAGGAGCGACCAGAGTAGAGAGCCGAGGCGTCTGTCAGCCACTGATGGGCCAATGCAGGGGCAATGCCATAGGCGATCAGATCGTCGGCGCTGGCGCTCAACAGATCGGCAGGGTGGGACAGTCGGGAGAGTAATTCATTGATGGCAATGTTGCCGACGCCTTTCAGGTGGCGCAGACGCCACCAGGCGTATAACTGCTCGTCCGTGAGCATAGTGCCTCCAGCAGGAGAACCTCAGAGGAGGCTATCAGATGTCAGGGGATTCGAAGTAATCGTTAACCTTCAGTGGGCGCGTGGCGCTCATGACCAATGCGTACGACATCTTGTCGAAGACGCGGAACACCATCATGCTTCCGGCTTCTTCCGCAGGCAGACGTACTTTCTCTTTTTCGACGCGGTCGTAAATCACAGCACCGGCTTTTTTGATCAGCATCACGTGACCCGGTTCAATGCCGTCGCGCTCGCCACGGTTCAGAGCAACAACGTCAAACTGGCCGACGTGAGACACACCGTTGGTGACCGCCAGAATCTGACCCGCGATTTTCTGACCCGGTGCTTTCGGGATAAAGCGCGACATCAGGGTGCGGTCTTCGGTCTCAAGCAGACGGTCGCCAATGGCAACCTGCTGGTTGGTTTTTTCCAGCATCAGGGTCAGGACGTCGTTCTCGGTTGAGGAGACTTTCGCCAGACCAATGTCGGTGGCTTCCAGACCCAGTACTTCGTCGGTTTCTGGATCAACGTACACCTGTCCCTTACGGAAGATGCCGTAGGCCGCAGCAACGCCTTCGTCGAGGTTGCCGCGTGCGTATACTTTGTGTCCTGCGCCCATCAGCAGTCGGCCTTCGGCACCACTGATCACGTATGGTGCCGCTTCAAGGTCTTCTTTGCTGACAATGCGGTGGTTACGCAGGAAGCCCTGAATGGCATCCATCGGAATCGCGGCAATGGCGGCTTCGATAGGCTCAACACGGGCCGTCGGTGACATTTTTACATCGCCCGGACTCAGGCGGATGGTGCGAGCGGCTTGTCCACGTTCCATCACGGTAAGACGGCGTTCGCCATCAACGTTAATCAGGCCGATAATGTCGCCAGGATAAATCAGGTGAGGGTTACGGATCTGGTCGTTCTGGTACCAGATATCAGGCCATTCCCAGGCGTTGCCAGTAAAGCGTTCGGCGATGGCCCAGAGCGTGTCACCCTTCTGTACGGTATAGCGTTCAGGTGCGTCTGACTTGAGTTCCAGCGCGCTGACACCGGCCGAAAGGCACATCAAACCTGTAACGAGGAGGCGTTTGATGGTTTTGCTCATCCTGTATTCCCTTTATTATTAGCGTTCAGGGTGACCTTGCATTTGACTGTCACAAAGCCATATTAGCAAGTCACTATCACAAAGTCCCATAAGTACCGCATTTCTCATGGCCATACTAGATATTCTGGAATTTCCGGACCCACGTCTGCGAACCGTGGCACAACCTGTCTCAGAAGTTGACGATCGGGTACGTGCAATCATCGACGATATGTTCGAGACCATGTACGAGGCGCCCGGCATTGGCCTGGCTGCTACTCAGGTAAATATTCACGAGCGCATCATCACCATCGATGTGTCGGAAGACAAAAGCGAACCTTTGGTGTTCATTAACCCAGAGATCACTGTGCTGGACGGTGAAATGGAGACCATGCAGGAAGGCTGTTTGTCCGTGCCGGGTTTCTACGAAGATGTCACCCGCATTGAACACTGCCTGGTCAAAGCCACCGACCGTAACGGCGAGGCATTTGAACTGGAGTGCACTGGCCTTCTGGCGGTGTGTATTCAGCATGAAGTTGACCACCTCGATGGCAAGCTGATGGTGGATTACATCTCGCCAATGAAGCGCAACCGTATCAAAGGCAAGCTTGAGAAAAAGCACAAAGCCGAAGCCCGCCAGGGAAAACGCTAAGTTATGGCCTTAAAGATCATTTTTGCCGGTACGCCGGAGTTCGCCGCGGTGCACTTACGTGCCTTGATCGACAGCGAACATGAGGTGGTGGCTGTGTACAGCCAGCCAGATCGTCCTGCGGGTCGCGGTAAAAAGCTGCAACCGAGCCCGGTAAAGCAGGTGGCCCTTGAGCATGACATCACTGTCTGCCAGCCTCTGAATTTCAAAGACGCCAGCGACGTTGACGCACTGAAGGCCTTTGATGCCGATGTCATGGTCGTGGTGGCTTACGGCTTGCTGCTACCCAAAAGTGTGCTGGATGCGCCTAAGTTCGGCTGTCTGAATGTTCACGCCTCGTTGCTGCCGCGCTGGCGTGGTGCGGCGCCGATTCAGCGCTGCATCGAAGCCGGTGATATGGTCACGGGCATCACCATCATGCAGATGGATGTTGGTCTCGATACCGGCGACATGCTGAGTAAAGTCACGACGGGCATTAACCTCGATGATACCGGCGGCCGTCTGCACGATCGGCTGGCGGAGATGGGACCAGACGCCTTGCTGAAGACGCTGGCCGACGTTGAATCCGGCTCACTGAATCCAGAGGTACAGAACGATGCCGCCGCTTGTTACGCGCACAAACTGACGAAACAGGAAGCCCTGCTCGACTGGCATCAGGAGGCCGAGGTGCTGGCCCGCCGGGTCCGCGCCTTCAATCCCTTCCCGATGGCCTACACTCTGTTGGGAGACGAGCGCATTCGTGTGCACGACGCCTACGCCCTGACCAAAGCGACGCAACTGGCACCGGGCACCATCGCCAATGTCAGCACCGAGGGCATTGAAGTGGCCTGCCACGAGGGTGTGTTGGTGCTGACTCGTCTGCAGCTGGCTGGCAAAAAACCGATGGCGGTCGCTGACATCATTAACGGTCAGCCGCATCTGTTTCAGCCATTCTATGTACTGGCCTCTGAGGTCTGACCATGACATCACCTTACGGTAACAAACAACCGAGCGCGCTCAGCCCTCGTCATGCCGCCGCTTTAGCGGTTTACTCGGTGATGGCCGGGCAGTCGCTGAATCAGGTATTGCCTGCGCTGGAACCCCGTGTCAGCGCGGATGATCGTGGCTTTTTCCGTGATCTGTCGCTGGGGTCCTGTCGGTGGTTTTTCCGTTTGAACGCCCTGACCAAAATCCTGCTGAAGCACCCGTTTCAGGAGGAAGATCAGGATCTGCACGCCCTATTGATTGTCGGCCTGTACCAGTTGCTGATTCAGGGTAAAGCCCCCCATGCTGCCGTGCATGCCACGGTCGATGTGTGCGAAGAAATGGGTAAGGGCTACGCCAAATCCGTGGTGAATGCCTGCCTGCGCCGTTATGGTCGCGAATACGAAAACCTGTTGCCTCCGCTGGATGACAATCCGGTGACGGCGACCAGCCACCCCAAATGGCTGGTGAAACTCCTGACCAAAGCCTGGCCCGACCAATGGCAGGCCATTCTGGATGGCAATAACGAGCGCGCGCCCTTGTGTCTGCGTGTGAATCAGCGCCAATTGTCGCGTGAAGATTATCTGGTGTTGCTCGCCGAAGCCGATATCGACGCTCATTGCGGTGTTTACAGCGAGGATGCCATCTACCTCACCGAAAGCTGCGATGTCACTCAGTTGCCCGGATTTGATCAGGGCTTTGTCAGTGTTCAGGACGAAGCGGCGCAACTGGCTGCTCAGTTGTTAGCGCCGGCTGATGGTACTCGGGTGTTGGATGCCTGTGCCGCTCCCGGCGGGAAAACCTGTCATTTAATGGAGCGTGCCGATATTCGTCTGTTGGCCGCCGACGCCGATGCTGAACGCCTCAAGCGGGTGGATGAAAACCTGCAACGCCTGGGGCTGGTGGCCGATGTGGTGTGTGCCGACGTGAGCCAGCCCGGTGACTGGTGGGGCAGTGAGCAGTTTGATGCCATCCTGCTGGATGTTCCATGTTCTGCCACTGGGGTGATCCGTCGTCACCCCGATATCCGTATGTTACGTCGCCGTGAAGACATTGATGCCTTGGTTGAAGTGCAGCAAACCTTGCTGACTCAGGCCTGGGCCATGTTAAAGCCGGGCGGCCGTCTGTTATACGCCACCTGTTCGGTGTTGCCTCAGGAAAACAGTGATCAGATTGTTAAATTTGTGGATGGCCACGACGATGCTGAGCTGGTTACACTGGACAAACCCTGGGGAATCGCATGCAATGCCGGGCGACAGATGTTCCCAACTGCCGGTGGGCACGATGGGTTTTACTACGCACTGTTAAGCAAACAGCAGTAAGCGGCGATATAGCGAGCAGATATGAAGATTATTATCCTTGGCGCAGGGCAGGTCGGGGGCACGCTGGCAGAGAACCTCTCCAGTGAGAAAAACGATATCACCATCATTGATACCGACACGGAGCGTTTGCGTGAACTGCAGGATCGCATCGACGTAAAAACCGTGTTCGGGCATGGCTCGTTTCCTCATGTCTTGCGTGACGCTGGTGCCGACGATGCCGACATGCTGGTGGCGGTCACCAACTCTGACGAGACCAACATGGTGGCCTGTCAGGTGGCGTACACCCTGTTTCGCACGCCGAGCAAAATCTCCCGGATTCGCTCCAATGCTTACCTGAAACAAACCGATCTGTTTACGCCGGATGCCTTTCCGATTGATGTTCTGATTTCGCCCGAGCAGGTGGTGACTCAGTACATTCGTCGTTTGTTGGAATTCCCGGGTGCGCTGCAGGTGCTCGACTTTGCCGATGGCCGGGTGCAGTTGGTGGCCGTGAAGGCCTACTACGGCGGCCCACTGGTAGGACAGGCGATTTCGACCTTGAAAGACCACTTACCTCAGGTGGAAACCCGGGTAGCTGCGATCTTCCGTCGCAATAAAGCGATTGAGCCGACCGGCGATACCATCATCGAAGCCGACGATGAGGTCTTCTTTATTGCTGGCCGTGAGCACATTCACACCGTCATGAGCGAGCTGCGCCGGGCCGAAGACTCGTACAAGCGCGTCATCATTGCCGGTGGCGGTAACATTGGTTACCGGTTGGCGAAGGCACTTGAGAAGCGCTACCGCCTGAAACTGATTGAGCACAACAACGGCCGCGCTCAGTTCCTGAGTGAAAATCTGGATCGCACCGTCGTGCTGCACGGTAGCGCCACGGACAAAAGCCTGCTGGAAGAAGAAAATATCGAGAACACCGACGTTTTCTGCGCCCTGACCAACGATGATGAAGTGAACATCATGGCTTCTTTGTTGGCCAAGCGTCACGGTGCCCGCAAGGTCATGACGCTGATTAATAAGGCTCACTACGTAGATCTGGTGCAAGGCGGCATGATCGATGTGGCGATTTCGCCTCAGCAAGCCACCATTGGTAGCCTGCTGACTCACGTTCGTCGTGGTGACGTGGTGAATGTTCACAGCCTGCGTCGCGGCGCAGCCGAAGCCATCGAGGCCATCGCGCACGGCGATCGCAACTCATCGAAAGTGGTCGGGCGTCGTGTCGGCGAGATTAAGCTCCCTCCGGGCACCAATATTGGTGCCATCGTGCGTGGTGACGAGGTCATCATGGGCAGCTCGGATGTGCTGGTGGAGTCCGATGACCACGTGATTCTGTTTGTGATGGACAAGCGTCACATCGACGACGTAGAGCGACTGTTCCAGGTCGGCCTCGGATTCTTCTGATATGCATTTAACCGTTATTGCCCGGGTGCTGGGCATCTTCCTGATGTTATTCAGTCTGACCATGCTGCCACCTATGCTGGTGTCGGTGTGGTATCAGGACGGCGCCACCGAAGCCTTCAGTATCGCGATGTCGCTGGTACTGGGCATCGGTTTTTTCTCATGGCTGCCGGTGCGCGGGGTTAAAAAGGAACTGAAAACCCGCGACGGGTTTATTGTGGCCGCTCTGTTCTGGCTGACGCTGGGCCTTGCTGGCACCTTGCCGTTTATGCTCGCCGACAACCCGGGGCTGAGCTTTGCCGATGCCTTCTTTGAGTCATTGTCGGGCTGGACCACGACGGGCGCGACGGTCATGACCGGCCTTGAGTATCTGCCCAAATCCATTCTCTGGTACCGCCAGCAACTGCAGTGGCTCGGGGGCATGGGGATTATCGTTTTGGCGGTGGCGATTTTGCCGATGCTGGGCATTGGTGGCATGCAGCTGTTCCGTGCCGAAATGCCGGGGCCACTGAAAGATTCCAAGCTGACGCCGCGGATTACCGAGACCGCCAAAGCGCTCTGGTACATCTATCTGTCTTTGACCATTGCCTGTGCGCTGGCGTATTGGTTGGCGGGCATGAGCACCTTCGATGCCATCGCGCACAGTTTCTCGACCGTCGGCATTGGTGGGTTCTCAACCTACGATGCCTCCATCGGTCACTTCGACAGTGCCGCCATCGATACCATTGCCATCTTTTTTATGCTGGTTGCGGCATTGAATTTCTCGCTGCACTTTTACGCCTGGCGCTACAAAACCCTACGTCACTACTTTGTCGATGCCGAAGTGAAGTTCTTCTTTGCCATCATGGGCGGCGGCGCGATTCTCACGGTAGTGGCCCTGTACGTGACGGAAACTTACGATCTGGCGGGCTCCTTCCGCTACGGCCTGTTCGAGTTGGTCTCAATTGCGACGACCGCGGGCTTTGGCACCGCCGACTTCTCGGTGTGGCCGGTCTTCCTGCCTGTGTTGCTGTTTATGATGGCCTTTATTGGCGGCTGCGCGGGCTCGACCGGCGGCGGCATGAAAGCCATTCGTATCCTGCTGGTATTTAAACAGGGGGTGCGCGAGATTCACCGACTGATTCACCCGAACGCCATCATCCCGGTAAAGCTCGGCAAACAGCCGGTCTCTGACCGCATTCTGGAATCTGTCTGGGGCTTCTTTGCCCTCTACGTTGTGACCTTTATGGTGATGATGCTGGCCTTGATGGCGACGGGGCTGGATCAGGTCACGGCGTTCTCGGCGGTGGGGTCCTGCCTGAATAACCTCGGTCCGGGGTTGGGTGAGGTGTCTGCCCACTACGGCAATATTTCAGATACGGCCAAATGGATTCTGGCTCTGACCATGTTGCTCGGCCGACTCGAAATTTTCACCTTACTGGTCCTGATTACACCGGGGTTCTGGCGTAGCTGAACGCTGAGGTTTGATTCGTGTGAACGCTAATGCCTCAGGTCGTCGGCACCCAGTTTTCCGTGCGTAGGCCGGAAACGCGATCAAACTCCCGCGCGTTGTTGGTGACCACAATGAGTCCTTGCGAGCGAGCATGCCCGGCAATCATCTGGTCGTAGGGGCCGATGGGTGTCCCTTGCGTTGCTAATTCCGCTCGGATCTGTCCTGTGTGCTGGGCCGCTTTACTATCGAAGTCGAGTACGTCTAACCGTGCGGCAAATGATTCGACCACGTGGAGGTTACGTTGCGGGTCACTGGACTTTTCAGCACCGTACAAGAGTTCCATCAACGTGATGGTGGAGATGGCCATTTGTCCATCGTGAGCATTAAATCTCTTCCGTACCTGGTCAGGCTTGTTCTTGATCGTATAGATAACGATGTTGGTATCCAGCAGGTACTTCAGCATCAGAAACTCTCCCGCTCTTGCTCATCCGGTTGATCTCGGACGAGGAAGTAATCCTCACTGACGCTTAAACCATCAAACCAACTATCCCAGGACTCACCGACGGGGGTAATGATGCGGGCATTGCCGACGGAGATAATATTTACTTTTTTGACATCACCAGAAAACTCCAGCGCCTTAGGCAGCCGGATTGCCTGATTTTTGTTGTTTGAAAATATCGACGCTTCAGTCATATCGCACCCCAAATAGCCAAAACTGATAGGAAAACTATTGCGCTGGCCGTGGTATATGTCAAGAGTATATACATTGGGTGTGCGTGTATGGCTCATCTGGTGACAGAAGTGGTGACTTTGGTCACTGGTGGCGGTATTGGCGCATTCTTACTCTTTCTCCTACCAAGAATAAAAAACGGAGTCTGCGGGCTCGGTGGGAGAGGGATGTCCTATGGTCACGGTATTTCTTAAGTTCTGCGCGATTCCGCAGTGGCGGCGCCAGCAATCTGTGTGTGAATTCGAATGTGAGGCACGCCACGACAGCGGCGTTAAATACAGCCTGCGTAGCGCGCTCGGCCTGTTGCTGTTATGCAGCTCACCTCCGTCGTTGGCTGAACTGAAAGCCATGGATGAATTCAGTATGAGTGATGTCGCTGGCCAAGCGGGCATTACCATGGAATTTGAGGGGCAACTCGACATCGGTGAGATTGAATACACCGACGAAGGCTCACTGGCGATTCAGACTATCTCGATTGGCGGCGCGGGCCGCGATGATCTGTTTGAAGAGGGTTATCTGGCCGCCAATGGCGGCACACCTTTCATTCTCAACGTCACGGATAAGTTTGATGACGTAAAACTCGATGTCGATATTGATGCCGACGGTGAGTTGAATCTTAAGTTCTTCCCAACCAGTTTTGCCGCGCCGGTGGACTTCCGTATTACTACCGAGGCCTGGCAGCTGCGCGATGCCGACGGTAATCCGGGGGCGGTACTGGTCGATAACTTCTCCATGGACGCCATCTTTACTCAAGTCTGGGCCAGCATTGGCCATGACGACACGTTAGGGGCGGATCGCCTCAATCTGAAAATGAAAATCGGGATTGATGATCTGGACATGGATCTGCCATTTCTGGGATTGGGAATTCGCGACTTTCGCATGACCGGGGCGGATTACGATACCAATCCCAATCTCTTGAGTGCTAACGCCGACATCGAAGCCAATATCTATAACGGTTTCCGTGCGGATGGAGGCTCGGCACTGGCGGTGGATCTGGTCAGTATGGATGCCGACATTCGCGTGGGGGCGATTGAGTTGGGTGGCACTTCCATTGGCTCGGTTACGCTTGATGACTTATCGGTGCGAGGGGGAAGTCTGCGGATCTACGGTCACTGATAAAAGATGACGGGAGAAGGAGACAAGAGATACGAGACAAGAGATACGAGAGGCAACGCATTCCCGGCTGTTCGTAACAAACGAGGTTTTTTGTAGGGTTTACCCTTGGGTAACGCAACGGTTGCCAGCGAGGTCACCGGTACCAGCCATCGATCCTCAGGTGGCTGGTGAGCGAGCGTGGTGATTCGCTCACGGTGCACTCGGCGTTTGTGTTAGTCATCCCAAGGGCTTTTTTCTCGGCGTACTGTTTTCTGCTGCCTTGCCCCGCTGGTTAAGCGCTGTACAATGCCGCCCTTTCCTTCCGGGCAATCCGGAGGTGTCGACATGACAACTGAGCGGTTTTAATTATGCTGAATACCCTGAAACGCGAATGGTTTTCTAACATTCGTGGCGACCTGTTAGCGGGCACAGTCGTTGCCCTGGCGTTGATTCCTGAGGCCATTGCCTTCTCTATTATCGCGGGCGTTGATCCAAAAGTTGGACTCTATGCCTCGTTCTGTATTGCCGTGATCATTGCGTTTGTCGGTGGTCGTCCGGGCATGATTTCGGCGGCGACGGGCGCTATGTCGTTGCTGATGGTGACGCTGGTGAAAGAGCATGGACTGGAGTACCTGCTGGCGGCGTCGCTTTTGTGTGGTGTGATCCAGATCGGCGCGGGTTTCCTGAAACTGGGTGATCTGATGCGGTTTGTGTCGAGGTCGGTGGTCACCGGCTTTGTGAATGCGCTGGCGATTCTTATCTTTATGGCGCAGTTGCCTGAGCTCACTAATGTGACCTGGCACGTCTACGCCATGACGGCCGCGGGTCTGGGCATTATTTATCTGTTCCCGTACGTACCGAAAGTCGGTAGCTGGTTGCCGTCGCCACTGGTGTGCATCCTCACCATTACGGCCGTTGCCATGATCTGGGGCATCGATGTGCGCACGGTGTCGGACATGGGCGAGCTGCCAGATACCTTGCCAATTTTCCTTTGGCCAGACGTGCCTCTGACGCTGGAAACCCTGTGGATCATCCTGCCGTACTCTCTGGCGCTGGCGGCCGTGGGCCTGCTGGAATCCATGATGACTTCCACCATTGTGGATGAGCTGACGGACACCGACAGTGACAAAAACCGCGAATGTAAGGGACAAGGCGTTGCCAACATTGGCTCGTCCTTGCTGGGCGGTATGGCGGGCTGTGCCATGATCGGCCAGTCGATCATCAACGTGAAGTCCGGTGGCCGTGGCCGTTTATCGACCTTCGTCGCCGGCTTCTTCCTGCTCATTATGGTGGTCTTTCTGGATGAATGGATCGGTCAGATTCCGATGGCGGCTCTGGTCGCGGTCATGATTATGGTGTCGATCGGTACCTTCTCATGGGAGTCGATCACCAACCTTAAGAAACATCCGCTGTCGACCAACATTGTTATGCTGGCAACCGTGTCTGTGGTCGTTGCCACGCACAATCTGGCATTAGGTGTTCTGGTGGGCGTGCTGCTGGCGTCACTCTTCTTCGCCAACAAGATTGGCCGCTTTATGGTGGTTAAAAGCAAAGAGACTGTGCCCGGCGAGCGCACTTACAAAGTGATTGGCCAGGTGTTTTTTGCGTCCTCGGATGCCTTTAGTCAGTCTTTCGACTTCCGTGAAGCGGCAAACAAGGTCACTATTGATCTGACACAGGCGCACTTCTGGGACATCACATCGGTATCGGCGCTCGATAAAGTCGTGATCAAGTTCCGCCGTGAAGGTGCGCAGGTCGAACTTCTGGGCCTGAACGAAGCCAGCGCGACCATCGTCGATCGCTTTGGCGTGCACGATAAGCCCGAGGAAGTCGAGAAACTCATGGGTGGTCACTGACCCTAAGGATGCTCCAATGACACAGATTACTGCTTGTATTGATGCCTCACCGGGGGCCAGCGCGGTTTGCGATGCTGCCATCTGGGTCAGCCACCGATTGTCGGCGCCAATGAGGCTGTTGCATGTGTTGGAGCGTCCACCGCAAAGCCAGGCGGATTTGAGCGGTAGCATTGGCTTGGGCAGTCGTGAGCATTTGCTCAAACAACTCACCGAGCTTGATGCCGAACGCGGGCGCATTGCGCTGGAGAACGGCCGCTTAATGTTAGAGGCGGCACAGACCCGTGCTCAGGAAGCGGGCCTGCATGACGTTGCGACGTTGCAACGTCATGGTCGTCTGTCGGATGAGGTCCTGCCGCTGTGTGATGATACCCGGGTGTTGGTGATGGGCCGTTTAGGTGAAGATCATGCCGCACCAGAGGCTAACGCCACCTTGGGCAGCCAGCTGGAAACGGTATTGCGGTCAGTGAGTTGCCCGGTATTGGTCACGACCTCATTAACCTTCCGAACGCCCGAACGCTTTATGGTGGCTTACGACGCCAGTGATGCGGCAGAACGAGCGCTTGCGGCCTATGCCGACAGTCCACTGCTGCAAGGGGTGCAGTGCCATCTGGTGATGGTGAAGCACAACGATGCGGAACATCTGGCGAAATTCACGGCGGCCAAGGCGCGTTTACAGCAGGCCGGATTTGAGGTGGTCAGCGCCCAATTGGATGGCGAAGTGCTGCCAGCGTTGATGGACTATCAGGCCGCTCACCAGATTGAATTGATGGTGATGGGGGCCTATGGTCACTCTCGTATTCGTCAGTTCTTCGTGGGCTCTCACACCCGCAACATGCTCAGCCAGAGTAAGGTGCCGCTCCTGCTGTTACGTTAATGGCACGCTAATGACGGTTGCTGTTAGGCTTAACGGATCACTCTGACACAGGACGCGCGCATGTCTGATATATCAAGCAAGGGGGGCTTGCGGGAAACGCCGGATTCCCACGAGGACGAACTCATTGCCTTGCGGGATGACATGCTGCGTTTTGCCCGCTTGCAGCTCGGTGATGAGCATCTTGCCGAAGACGCCGTTCAGGAAGCCATGGCCGGTGCCCTGCGCAATGCGGATTCGTTTACTCGTCAGGCCAGTCTGAAAAGCTGGGTCTTCTCTATTCTCCGACACAAAATCGCAGACCTGTTGCGCAGCCGCTATCGTGAGCCTGTGGCGGAGTGTAAGGAATGCGAACACGACAGCGACTCTTCCTTTGACGACCGTGGCCACTGGCAGGCGGGTGTGACTCCCCGAGCCTGGGGGAAAACCGATGCGCTGGCGCACAACGATGCCTTCTGGAAGGTTTTTGATCTGTGTCTCGATGCCTTGCCGGGAGAGCAGGCGCGGGTGTTTATGATGCGCGAGCATATCGGGTTGGATAGCCACGAAATCTGCGAAGCGCTCGAGCTCAGCGCCAGCAATTTGCACGTTTTGTTGTATCGGGCCCGCTCGCGGCTGCGGGCGTGCCTGAGTGAACGTTGGTTTGAATCTGCCTGATAGGAGGTCCCATGCTGAATTGTGAAGAAGCCACGCGCTTGTTGTCTGAACGTCAGGATCGTGCGCTTTCCCTGACGGAGTGCACGCAACTTAAATTGCACACCATGATGTGCAGCGGCTGTCGTGAGTTTGGCCGACAGGTGACGACGCTGCGTGACCTGGTGCGAGGCCATGCCCCAGATCCATCCGCTGGGACGCCGGACGATAAAAAATAATTTCCCGACGGTGTAAGAACCGCGCCGACGTCGGCGACTCTGTTATCAGAGGCTCACAACAAGGGTGTTGTGGCTCATTATTAATAACCAGAGAGAGACTTCTGATGAACAAGACCCTGACCACACTATCCGCTGCTATGTTGGTATCTGCTGCTGCGACGGCAACCGCAGGCGACAATCCTTTTGCTTCTCAGGCACTGAATCAAGGCTACCAGCTCGCCGGTCACCACATGGAAGGTAAATGTGGTGAAGGCAAATGCGGGGCTAAGTCAGAGACTGAAGGCAAATGCGGTGAAGGTAAATGTGGCGGCCACTCCGAGAGCAAAGGTAAGTCCGACAGCGAAGGTAAGTGCGGCGAAGGCAAATGCGGCGAAGGCAAATGCGGCGAAGGCAAATGTGGCGGCGCTAAGTAAGGAATCCTGATGCAGACCCTGATCCCCCTATGGCAAGACATCATCCGGCGCTTACAACAGGCCGATGGCATTGCGCCTTTGCTGATCCGCCTGTATCTGGCGCCCATCATGATGCAGGCGGGCTGGACCAAATTTCAGGCGTTTGACAGCACGGTCGCCTGGTTTGGTAATGCTGAATGGGGATTAGGGCTGCCTTTTCCCGAAGTGATGGTAGTTCTGGCAGCTGGCACTGAGTTGGTTGGCGGCGCCTTGTTGATCGCCGGTCTGGCGGTGCGTCTGATCAGTATCCCGCTGATGATTACTATGCTGGTGGCGGCGTTTGCGGTGCACTGGGACAATGGCTGGCTGGCTATTGCGGATAGCAGTTCCTGGCTGGCTAACGAGCGCGTGCTGGAATCGGCGGAGCGCCTTGAACGCGCCAAAGACATTCTGCGTGAGCACGGAAATTACGCCTGGCTCACCGGGCGAGGTTCGCTGGTGGTGCTGAACAACGGCATTGAATTTGCGGCGACGTATTTCGTCATGCTGTTGGCGTTGTTGTTCACTGGCGGTGGTCGTTACACCAGCCTCGACTACTGGATTGCAGCCCGGCTACAGCGTTGACGAGTTTTGTAAGACCATAAAGCGCAGAGACCAGAAAGCGCAGAGATCAGAAGCAGGCGTCCTACGGGACGCCTGCTTCTTTATATGGGTTCATGCCACCGTCAGGGCGGCGTTTAAAACGCTTATAGGTCCATTGATACTGGGCCGGGCATTGGGCCACACCGCGAGCAATCGTGGTGTTCATGGCAGTGGCAGCAACGACGGGGTCGGCACTGTACTGATCCGGCTCGGCATCGAGGAAGTGAATGTCGAAGCCCGCCGCATTTTCTAAGCGCTCAGCAAAGGCAAAGACCACCCGACAGCCACTCTCCTGAATCATCTGATGGGGCAGATTGGGCGTCAGCGTCTCAACGTCCATAAAAGGAGCAAACACACCGCGCTCTGGCTTAGGCTCCTGATCTGGCAGAAAACCCGCGACGCCACCTTCTCGCAGAATCTGAAACAGCGCCTCGACACCGCCTTTGGTGGTCGGCACCATGTTGGCGCCGACGGCTTCGCGCCGACCGACCATCCAGTCATTAAAACTCTTCATTTTCGCCGGGCGATACATGGCGGTCACGCGTGCGCGACTGGCGGCATAGGTGCTGATGATTTCCCAGTTACCCAGATGCGGCACCATGAGTAGCACGCCTTCATTGGCGGCGATGGCGTCGTCGAACAGCTCACCGTTGTGGACGCTACGAATCATGCCCATCAGGCGTTCGTGCGAATAGCCCCACATGGGACCCATTTCTGCACCGGTCATGCCGCTGTGCAGCAATGACTGTTCAACCAGCGAGTTCTGCTCAGCCGCCGACAGCTCGGGATAGCACAAACCAATGTTCACGCGGGCGACTTCTCTGGCGCGGGTACGCTTTTTCATCATGCGTCGCCCCAGCCATTGCCCGGTTGCCTGAGCCCGTGCCAACGACACCCGACTCAACAGTTTAATGACTCCAATCAGTACGTAGCCCAGCAGATTTTTCACAGTGTACCTTTGCGTTGCACCCTCAATTGCGTGCGGCAGTGTACGCCAAAAAGATCCGCAAGGTGAATGCAGAGGTCGCCTTGTTAACGGCTTGGTCACCTCTGCCCGAGTGACCTCAAGCGCGCTGGCAGGCCTCTGCTACACTCAAAATGAAGCAATCAATAGGCCGGGTATGAGTAGCGATACGGTAAATTTAAAGGGGCAGAAGATCCTCATTGTTGATGATCATGTGGAAGCCCGCAGCGCGCTGAAAAGCATGCTGGACATGCTGCACGCCGACGACGTGGACTCTGCCACCGACGGCCGTGAAGCCATGGATCTGATCATGGAAAATGATTACGACCTGGTGCTCTCCGATTACAACCTTGGCAAAGGCAAAGACGGTCAGCAGGTGCTTGAGGAAGCGCGCTACACCAACCGCCTGCGAGCGGTGTCGTCGTTTGTGATGATTACCGGCGAGAACGCCATCGACCGGGTTATGGGCGCGCTGGAATACGATCCGGACGCCTACATCACCAAGCCTTATACCCTCAGTACGTTGCGCGATAAGTTGTATCGCCTGAGTTTAGTGAAAGCCACACTGCACCCGGTGAATACCGCCATCGACAAAGGTGAAATCGACTGGGCCATTGAGCTGTCCGAGCAAGTCATGACAGAGCATCCGCGCCTGTTGCTGCCTGTGTCGCGCATCATGGGTAAGTTGTGCTTACGCAAGAAACGCTATCAGGACGCCTTAGCCGTGTTTGATCGTGTACTTGAGAACCGTCCGGCGTCGTGGGCACGCCTTGGACAAGCGGTGAGCCTGCATTATTTAGGCGAGTCTGAGCAGGCGTTTGAGTTGTTGCGAGCGACTCTGGATGACCACCCGCTGTATGTTCAGTGTCATGACTGGTTGGCGCGCTTGCTGCAATTGCGTAATGAGCCCGACGAGGCCCAGAAAGAACTCGAAGCGGCGGTAGAGATTTCGCCGCGCGCGGTGTTACGGCAACTGGAGTTGGGTCAGTTAGCGTTGGCTAATGAAGATTACCCGGTAGCGCAGGCGGCTTTTGAACAAGCCATGCGGCTCGGGCGTTTTTCCTGTTACAAAAGCTCAGATACCTATCGGCAGTTTGTCGAGGTTGCGCAAAAGAATCTGTCATCGGCCGCCACCAAAGAAAACCGCCTGCTGTGCAGTAAAGCAGTGCGTGCTCTGGATGAAATGCGACAGGAATTTTCAGGGCAGCTCAGCGTTATTTTTGATGCCAATGTGGCGGAGAGTAAAACCTTCACCATTGTGGCTGACGATGATAAGGCGCGCTCCAGTGCCAACAAAGCAGAGCAGGTACTGGCGCGGATGCCTGAACCCTCTGGATCGCAGAAGCTACAGATGACCGAGGTCTATCTGGATACGGGGCAGGCACGTAAGGCCGCGGATACTCTGGATAAAATGCGCGATGAGGGCATCGAAGATGACCTACAGCAGCGCTTTGCCGCGCTCGAAGAGCAGCTCAATGACATCAACATGCGCGAAGTGTCCGCTGACCTCAATGAAGAAGGGGTGAAACACTACGAGGCAGGGCGCTACCCCGAAGCCATTGCCGCCTTTGATCGCGCGGTGCGTTACAAAGAGGCGGGCATCAGCGTCATGCTCAATGCGGTACAGGCAAAGGTGAGCTTTATTGAGCAGGAAACGCTGGATGTCGCCCAGCTTAAAGACTGCTACCGCCTGTTACGCCGCATAGGCTCGGTCGGGCGTCAGGACGACCGACATGATCGCTTTGAACGCTTGAAAAAACGCTGTGAGCGCTTGCGCCGCAGTGCGGGGATCTGATGCTGATGGCGTCGCCACGATATTCGTCTGAGTTGGAGGTCTCGGGGTGAAATCATCACCTGAAACTCCCCTATCAAATGCACTGATGTCGTCGGCGTTGGCTCACGACATCAAGAACCAGCTGCAAGCCTGGATCGGGCAGAGTGAGCAGGTATTGGCTGAGGTCTCGGCGGCAGACCGCCCCAAAGTTCAGGCCTTGATCACGCAAACCCAACGTATTCATCAGACCACATTACAGTGGATGGCACTGAGTCAGCTCGATCAGGTTGGGCGTTATCCCAGCGACGATGCCTGGCCCATCGCTACGATCAATGCCGTGAGGGAAGCCAGCACGACGGCCTACCCCGACGTGGAATGGCAGCTTGAAGTGGATGAGTTATCGCAGGGCTACTATCACGAAGGACTGGTGCAGATGGCGCTGAGTAATCTTTGTAATAATGCCATGCAGCTCGGGGCTAGCCGGTTGACGATACAGGTAGAAGAGACCGCCGACGGAGCCCTGCTATGGCAGTGTCTGGATAACGGACCGGGATTCCCGCAGACGATTCTGGCGGCGTATTCCTGTGAGAGCACATCGCTCGCAGGCGCGTCCGATGAGGGGGCGGCTATCCGGGCGCTTAGTGAACGAGAGGGCGGTTCCGGATTTGGCTTAGTCTTTGTGCGCGCGGTGTTGGCGCATCATGGGTGTGCCGACAGCTTACAATTGTCCAATCACGACGACGGTGCCCGGGTCGTGTGGCGCTTGCCGGGCTGAGTTGCACATTGTTCTGACTTTATGCCCGGACTCGCTGGGCACGTTAGTTGGCGGCTTAGTTAGTGGCCTGGTTGGCGGCTTAACTGGCGGTTTCGGCCTGCACTTCAAACAGGCGGAAACAGAACTCTTTCGTCGACTTGCTTTTCAGCTCGTCCCAATGGCTCGGAAACACCGGAGACAAGCGCGCTTCGTGCTCAACGTACACCAGTGCGCCCGGCAGCAGCGTCAGTTTTTCCATGGCCGGTGCCAGTAGGTTCTGACCGAAAGGCGGGTCAAGAAATACCAGATCATAAGGTTCTGGATTCTGCTCCAGCCAGGTGAGTGCATCGGCGGCCCAGACCTGCGCATTGTCAGCCTTGAGCTGCTTCAGATTGTCTTTGAGCGCCAGCGCCGCTTTGGCGTGCTTCTCGACGAAAATCACCTCTTTGGCACCGCGTGACAGTGCCTCAAACCCTAACGCACCGCTGCCGGCGAAGGCATCTAAGACGCGTGCGCCTTCAATATCGTATTGCAGCCAGTTGAACAGCGTTTCACGCACCCGGTCCATGGTCGGACGCAGGCCATCCAATGCCGGAAAGCGCAGACGGCGTGAGCGCCATTGCCCACCAATGATGCGAAGTTGTTGGCTGGTTTGTCGTGACACAGGCGTTACTCAACAGCAGATAAATGAAGACAGCGGATATACTCGGCAGGGGCAGTGCGTTGCGCTTGTGCCAGATCCAGATAGCGCTGCCGGATAAAGTCCGTTGGCAACCGATGGTAGGCAAGTCGCGCCGCGATGTCGATGGCAGCCATATCGTTGAGCCAGAGAGCGCGCAGGCTTTTGGTCTGTTGTTGGCGGAAGGTTTGCCACGTCTGTCGGCTGGGAGCGGGCATAAGTTCAGAGGCCTGATCAAGGCCAAGGTCAGATGTAGAGCCAAGGTTGAGGTCAGAGGTTGGCGTCTGTCCGGGGGCGAGATACCACCAGGCCCCTGCGGGGTGCTGTTGTTCACAGGCAAGTGATTGAGGTGTACGAATATCGTGGCTCTGCGCTTCTGACGCGTGTTGCACATTTGCATCAGGCGCAACCAGCGCCAGACGATCAATCAGGTACGCACTGACCTGCCGCATTTCTGGCTGACTGAGTGGGCCGGATAAGGCAATGGCCGATGGGCTTAATGATGAAGGGCTTGGCGATGTCGAGGCGCCACTCGCCTGCATGTGATCCAACGCGGCTTTTAAGGGCAGGGCCCAGGACGTACTCGTGGCCCCTGGGCTTTGCGAATCAACGGCCGCGTCGCTCGACAGTGGCACGCTTAAGGTAATCAGGTCCGTTGGTGCCTGTTGGTGTACGCGGATTTCTAATGTTGGCCCGGCACGGCTCTGCATGGCCACCGGGATGCCTTCGCGGCTGTCGTAGCGACTCCAGCCGGTATCACTAAGGGGCGCGACCTTGAGTGGTTCGAGCGGGGTGTCCTCGTCGGAATTCTGGGGGGTGTTCAGTAAAACAATCGTCAGCAGGCAGCCAAGAATGATGGCGATCAGGCTGGTGCGGCTGAATCCGTGGAACATCGACGGAGAACTCCCTGTAAACAACGGTTAATGTTAGGATAGCACCCCATCTGCGCCGACGCGCCCAATCCCGTGACGATAAACTTCTGAGACGCCGGATGTTCGACTTTTTTAAACGCAAGAAGAAAACCCAAGAGCCGACTCAGCCGGCGCAAGACACCCAGACCCGTGACGATGAGGTTGCGTCGGCTCATACCGACAGTGCCGTTGACAGCTCTGTTGCGACGGGCACGACGAGCGACGCGCTGGAGCAGGTCACACAAGCAGCGGTAGCTGAGCCATCTTCTGTTGAGGCTTTGTCAGCTGAGTCAGCGGCTGCGGAAGCGACATCAGACGCTGCACCAGATACTTCTCCGGTCGACGATGCGCAGGCCGCTGTCTCTCAGACCGAAGCGCCTCAGGCAGAAGCCCTTAAAGCAGAAACTTCTGCAACGGAAAACCAGGACGACAACGATCAGATCGTGCCGTCGTTTGTTGACGATGCGCCGGTTAGCGATAGTGCCTCAGAAGCAGCTTCTGGCAACGAGGCCGCCGACCCACTGGATGAGTTTTCGCTCGATCATTTTGATCAGCAGGACGAAGGCGAGTCTGACTTCGACCCGACCGTGCACGCCATGCTCGACCCATCGAACGTTATGGTCGATGTGGATGATCGCCCGGTAGAAAAGAAAAAAGGTTTCTTTGGCCGCATGGCTGCGGGTCTGAGCAAAACCCGTTCGAACCTGACTGGCGGCCTGTCGAGCTTGCTGTCGGGCAAAAAAGATATCGACGACGACCTGATGGAAGATCTCGAAACTCAGCTGATCATGGCCGACATGGGCATGGAGGCGACCCAGGAGATCATGACGCGCCTGCACAAGCGGGTCGATCGTAACGAATTAAAACACTCAGATGAGCTCTACGAAGCCCTTGTCGAAGAACTACAGGACATTCTGGCGGTATCGCAGAAGCCACTGATCATCGACAGCAGCAAAAAGCCGTACGTGATTCTGATGGTCGGCATCAATGGCGTGGGCAAAACCACCACCATTGGTAAGCTGGCGAAACAATTCCAGAACCGCGGCCGCAGCGTCATGCTGGCCGCCGGTGATACTTTCCGTGCGGCGGCGGTGGAGCAGCTGCAGGTGTGGGGTGAACGCAATAATGTGCCGGTGGTGGCTCAGCATACCGGTGCCGATTCCGCGTCTGTATTGTTCGATGCCCTGCAAGCCGCCAGCGCCAAAGAGGTGGATATCCTTATTGCCGATACGGCGGGTCGTCTGCACAACAAAGACAACCTGATGCAGGAACTGGAAAAAGTCGTGCGGGTGATGAAAAAGATCGACCCGACGGCGCCCCATGAAGTCATGTTGGTACTGGACGCTGGCACAGGTCAGAATGCCATTAACCAGACCAAGCAGTTCCTGCAGTCGGTGGGCGTGACCGGCCTGACCCTGACCAAGCTCGATGGTACCGCCAAGGGGGGTATCATCTTCGCGCTGGCCAAACAGTTTGAGTTGCCGGTGCGTTATATCGGTGTCGGCGAAGGCATTGATGACCTGCGTCCGTTTAACGCCGATGACTTTACGCGCGCGCTGTTTCATATCAAAGACGAGTAATCTCAGTCATGGACATGATCCGGTTTGAAGGCGTCAGTAAACAGTATCCCGGCCATCGCGAAGCACTGTCTAATGTCAGCTTCTCGGTGGCCCGGGGCGAGTTCGCCTTTCTGACCGGGCACAGTGGTGCCGGCAAAAGTACTTTGCTCAAACTGATGATGCAGATGGAGCGCCCCAGCGATGGGCACGTTTACATCGATGGGCAATGCGTCGACACCATGAAGTCCTCGCAGGTGCCACTGTTACGACGCAAAATCGGCGTCGTGTTCCAGAATCACCAGTTGTTGTTTGACCGTTCGGTGTTCGACAACGTTGCCTTGCCACTGCAGATTGCCGGCGTGCCTGCGATAGACGCCGCTCGTCGGGTGCGCGCTGCCTTAAACGCCGTTGGCCTGGAAGGCTACGAACAGAATAATCCTATTGAGCTGTCTGGCGGTGAGCAGCAACGTGTGGGCATTGCCCGGGCGGTGGTGAATAAGCCTAAGCTGCTGTTAGCCGATGAACCGACCGGTAACCTCGACCCCGAACTCTCCGAAGAAATCATGCGTGTGTTCCTGCGCTTTCAGCAGGTGGGCACCACGGTATTGATTGCGACCCACGATATCGCCCTGATTGAACGCATGGGGCACCGTCGCCTGATGTTGGATCACGGGGTCTTCAGCGAGCGGGAGGCGTATGGCAAAGCCTGAGGTCGGGCGCGCAGGCGCGTCCAGTAACGCCGTCACCTGGCGCAACCGTCTTGATGCCTGGTTGCAGCAACATCAGTTAGTGGCCATTGAGACTTTATTACGTCTCCTTGCTAAGCCCATCGGCAGCATGATGACCTGGCTGGTCATTGCGATCTCGCTGACGTTACCCGGCACTTTGTGGATGGCACTGGATAACATGACCCAGCTCAGTGATCGTTTTCAGGCGTCTGGCAGTATGAGCGTGTACCTTCAGCCGGGCTTAGCCGAAAACGACGCTCTCACCTTACAGCGCAGTGTCGGCGGACAAACCGGTGTGGCCAGTGTGGTGTACATCAGTGCCAGCCAGGCGCTGGACGAATTCCGTACCAGTTCTGGCTTAGGCGATGCGCTGGATCTGCTGCCCGATAACCCTTTGCCGGGCGTCCTGATTGTTGAGCCGGAACTGTCGTTGGCGAAAGAGGCGGTACTGGCAATGGCGCAGACGCTTGAGAGCGACTCCCGGGTGGATGCGGTTGAGTTAGATACTGCCTGGCTGGAACGCCTGCATGCGCTGCTGGCACTGGGCGAGCGTGTCGTCTGGGTCATGGCGGCGCTGTTGGCGCTGGGGATCGTCCTGGTGGTCGGCAACACGATTCGTTTGTCCATTGCCAATCGTGTGGATGAAATACGCGTGACTAAGTTGGTGGGTGCCACTAATGCCTGGGTACGTCGTCCCTTCCTTTATACCGGCCTCTGGTACGGCATGGTGGGTGGGCTGATGTCCTGGATTCTGCTGGTGGTCGGTTGGCTGCTGGTGCGTGGCCCGGTGGCCGAGCTGGCGGCCCTGTACGGTTCGGATTACACCTTGCAGCCACTGTCCGCCGGGGCGGCCCTGCTGTTATTGTTGGGGGCCATGTTATTAGGCTGGGTGGGGGCCTGGTGGTCGGTGTTCCGACACCTGCATCACATTGAGCCCTAACGCAGAGTCTTAACTAAAAACCTTAATCAAGAACTTTAGTTAAGAACCTTGACGATTTTCGACACAATGGCTGATTTAAAGTCGTTATTATGTCAGCTGGTCGAACGATTGCTGTGGCTGGATGGATCTTTTCGGGTCAGTTGCGGTCTGACGATCTGGTGCTAGAATGAATGGCCGGACGAGACAGGAGATGCCTGTCGCGCCGGTAATATCCTTCAGGAGTGAGAAATGACCAACGGTTTGCAAGCAGTGTATGCCATGTCTCCGGGTGCCAACCTGGACGCCTACATGACGACTGTCAATGCGATTCCTGTACTTACGCCAGAAGAAGAAAAAAGTCTGGCGGAGCGCCTGCACTATGAGGGTGACCTCGAGGCTGCGCGTCAGTTGGTAATGTCCCACATGCGTTTTGTGGTGCACATTGCCCGCAGTTACTCCGGCTATGGCCTTAATCAGGGTGACCTGATTCAGGAAGGCAATGTCGGCCTGATGAAAGCGGTAAAACGCTTTAACCCCGAAGTCGGTGTGCGTCTGGTGTCCTTTGCGGTGCACTGGATCAAAGCCGAGATTCACGAATTTATTCTGCGTAACTGGCGGATCGTCAAAGTTGCGACCACCAAAGCGCAGCGCAAGCTCTTCTTCAATCTGCGTAGTCAGAAGAAGAAGCTGGGCTGGTTGTCTCAGGACGAAGCCTCGGCCATCGCTGACGATCTGGGCGTAGAGACCAAAACCGTTTTTGAAATGGAAGGTCGACTGAACGCACACGATGCTGCCTTCGACGCTGGCGTGGATGACGACGATGAGTCGGCCTACAAAGCACCGGCCTACTACCTTGAAGATCACAGCCACGATCCTGCGGCACTGGTTGAAGCGGATAATCACGAACAGGACGCCAACAACCGTCTGGCGCAAGCCATGTCGGAGCTGGACGATCGCAGCCGTGCCATTCTGCAACAGCGCTGGTTGGTGGAAGAAAAAGCCACGTTGCACGAACTGGCCGCTGTCTATGAAGTGTCGGCAGAGCGTATTCGTCAGCTTGAAAAAAACGCCATGAAGAAACTCAAGGCGGCGATTGGTACCGATCTGTTACTGGCGTAAGCATCGTGCTACTCAGGCTCATTAAAAAACCGCGGCTCATCAGTCGCGGTTTTTTTATGGCGGCTTTTTCGGTGCTTGTCATATTTCCGCAATAACCCTGTCATAGAGTGCGCCATCCAACCAATCCTTGCGGAATCGTGCTGGCAGGCAAGGTACAATCATCGACAGATATTGCACTCGGCCGGATCAGGAGACCCTCATGGCTTTCAATGATGCACAACGATTTTTCCCGGAAACGCGGTTGCGCCGCATGCGTCGCGATGATTTTTCCCGTCGCCTGATGCGCGAAACCCAGTTGACCGTGGACAGTCTGATTTACCCCATGTTTGTGCTGGAAGGTCATCAGGAGCGCGAAGCCATCCCATCGATGCCGGGCATTGAACGCTTGTCTGTGGATCTGTTGGTGGCTGAGGCAAAGCATCTATACTCATTAGGTATTCCGGCGATTGCGTTATTTCCCGTGACGCCACTGGATGCCAAAACGGAGCTGGCGGAAGAAGCCTTTAATCCGAATGGTCTGGCCCAGCGTGCTGTGCGTGCGGTGAAAGATGCTGTGCCAGAGATGGGCGTGATCACGGACGTCGCGCTGGACCCGTTCACGACCCATGGTCAGGACGGCATCATCGATCAGAACGGCTATGTGCTGAATGATCGTACGGTAGACACGCTGGTGAAGCAGGCGCTGTCGCATGCGGAAGCCGGTGCCGATGTCGTCGCGCCTTCGGACATGATGGACGGACGCATTGGTGAAGTCCGTGCCGCACTGGAAGAAGAAGGCTTTGTGAACACGCGCATCATGGCGTACTCGGCCAAATATGCCTCGGCGTATTACGGTCCCTTCCGTGACGCCGTCGGATCGGCCGCGAATCTGGGTAAGGCAGATAAGAAAACCTACCAGATGGACCCAGCCAATACTGACGAAGCGCTGCACGAAGTGGCACTCGATTTATCGGAAGGTGCCGACATGGTCATGGTGAAGCCGGGCATGCCGTATCTGGATATCGTGCGCCGGGTCAAAGATGAATTCAAAGCCCCGACCTTTGTGTATCAGGTCAGTGGCGAGTACGCGATGCATAAAGCGGCGGCGCAGCAAGGTTGGTTGGACGACCAGGCCGTCATGATGGAATCACTGATGTGTATCAAGCGCGCGGGGGCAGACGGAATTCTGACCTACTTCGCAAAACAATTTGCCGAAATGAATGACCATAGCTGAGCAGACCAATCACCTTATATCCCATCTGGCGGAGATGCCCATGGAAGACGTGCAGCAACCTGACCTCAACAGCAGCGAGTACTACCTCAACCGCGAACTGAGTCACCTGCAGTTTAATATCCGTGTGCTGGAGCAGGCTCTGGATGAATCGCATCCGCTGCTCGACCGCCTGTTTTTTCTCTGTATTTTCAGTAAAAACCTGGACGAATTTTTTGAAGTCCGGGTGGCCGATCTGGTGCATCAGCTTACCTATGCACGTGAGTTGAGCGGTATTGATGGCCTGCATCCTGCTCAGGTGCTCGATGGCATTTATGCTTTGTGCAGCGATACCGTGGCGCGACAGTATGAGATTCTCAACGACACCTTATTGCCGGCCCTGAAACAGGAAAACATTCATTTCTTACGCCGTGCCGAATGGACCGAAGCGCAGCGCGAGTGGATTCGTGATTACTTCGATGACAGCATTCAGCCACTGATCAGCCCGATTGGACTGGACCCGTCTCACCCGTTTCCGCGATTGGTCAATAAAAGCCTGAACTTCATCGTCGCCCTTGAGGGCAAAGATGCCTTTGGCCGTGAAACCGGCTTAGCCATTATTCCGGCGCCGCGATCGCTACCGCGCACTTTGCGCCTGCCTGATGAATTGACTGACGGCGGCGATCATTTCGTGTTTCTGTCGTCCATTATTCACGACTATGCCGATGAATTATTTCCGGGCATGAAAGTGAAGGGCTGTTACCAGTTTCGGGTGACCCGTAACGCCGACCTCGATATTGATCATGAAGAAACCTCCGATCTCGCATCCGCCCTTGAAGATGAACTGCACTCGCGTAATTTCGGCGAAGAAATGCGACTGGAAGTGGCGGATAACTGCCCGGACGAACTGATCGAGTTTCTGCTGCATCAATTTAATCTCGATGACACAGACTTATTTAAGGTGAATGGTCCGGTCAATCTGGGTCGCTTAATTGAAGTGATTGATCAGATTAACCGCCCCGACCTGTGTTATCCGCCGTTTACCCCGGGTCTGCCCAAAAATGTGAATTTTAAAAAGAGCATCATTGAAAGTATTCGCTCCAAAGATACCTTACTGATGCATCCGTTTGAGTCGTTCACGCCGGTCGTCGACTTGTTGCGTGAAGCGGCCAAAGATCCCAACGTCAAATCGATTAAACAGACGCTGTACCGGACCGGGGCAAAATCGGAAATCGTCAACGCGCTGGTGGATGCTGCCCGTAACGGCAAAGAAGTCACGGTCGTGATTGAGTTGCGCGCGCGTTTCGACGAGGAAGAAAACCTTTATCTGGCCAACCGTTTACAGGAAGCCGGGGCGGTCGTGGTGTACGGCGTGGTGGGCTATAAAACCCACGCGAAAATGATGCTGATTGTTCGCAAAGAAGGTGACCAGTATCGCCGCTATGTTCATCTGGGTACAGGCAACTACCATGCGGGCAATGCCCGGGCCTACACCGATTATTCGTTTATGACCTGCGATGACTCTATCGGTGAAGACATCCACAAGGTATTCCAGCAACTGACGGGCATGGGCGAAGTCTTGCGGGTGAAAAAGATATTTCACGCGCCTTTCACGCTGCACAAGCGCCTGATTCAGATGATTGATCGCGAGCGCGAATTTGCCGAGCAAGGGCAACCGGCGCTGATTCGTATGAAAGCCAACGGCCTGACCGAACCCAAAGTGATCCGCGCTTTGTATAAAGCCTCGCAGGCCGGAGTGAAGGTCGAATTAATCATTCGCGGCATGTGCAGTCTGCGCCCAGGCATTGCCGGGGTGTCGGAGAATATTGAAGTACGCTCCATCATCGGACGTTTTCTCGAACACACGCGCGTGTATTACTTCTTAAACGGCGGCAAAGACGAAATCTACGCGGGCAGCGCCGATCTAATGGAGCGTAATCTATTGCGCCGGGTAGAAACCGCGTTTCCGGTTGAGGCGAATAAGCTCAAGGAGCGTATGAAGGCCGAGCTGGAAATCTATATGAAGGACAATACTCAGGCCTGGATTTTACAGCCCGACGGCAGTTACGTGCGGGCTCAGCCGGGACCCGATGATGAATCGGTGACGGCCCAGAGCTGGTTGCTGGAGCGTTTGGCGGCGAGCAGTGGCACCGCCAATGGCGGCGCCGTAAGCGGTGCTTAATCCGGTATGCCATTGATGGTTAACGTCAGTCCCGCTTGCGCTTGCAGCTCCACTTCATTAAATAAATCCCCCAACGTCAGCGGGTGATCCGCCAGCCAGCCGTCTTCAAACGACAGGGTCAGATGGTCGTCGTCCACACTGAGTGTGGGCACAGGGACCGGGTAGGCCTCGCGCGAATGATTTAATACGACGGCCAGCCGCAGTAGCCGCACCAGCCATACCGCCGCCGGTTGCTGTCGGGCGGGCAGTTGTTGCAGGTCCTGTAGGCGAATTTTACGACGATGTTGACGTACCAGCGTGGCCAATAGTAGCTGGCCGGGGCGGGTAAAGCCGGGCATGTCGGCGTATTGCAGCAAATAGGCACCGTGTTTATGGAACCCGCTGTGGGCGATGCTTAAGCCGATTTCATGCACACAGGCGGCCCAGCCCAGCCATTGGCCCAGCTCGGGGCGTGTCCCGAGGGTGGGGTAAATTTGCTGATACATGGCGCGAGCCATCTGCTCGACGCGCTGTGCTTGCTCGGTATCCACATGAAAACGCGCCTGCATTGAGGACAAGGTGCGCGTGCGCACGTCCTGATGTTGCTCGCGGCCAATCAGGTCCCACAGCGCGCCTTCACGCAATGCGCCGTCGGAATAGCGCATGTGGCGAATACGCAGGGTACGGAACACGGCGGTCAGAATCGCCAGACCACCGATAAACACCTGACGGCGATCCGGTTTCACGCCCTCGAGGTCCACCTCATCCAGCGTGTCGTAATTGAGGCAATGCGCCACCAGAGTGTCGAGTGCCTCGGCGGTGATGCCTTCCTGCCCCCAGCCGTTGGCAACAATCGCTCCCTCGACCGCGCGTATGGTGCCCGATGAACCGATTTCAGCCTGCCAGCCCAGCGTCAGATACTGGGTTTTAATGTTCATTAATTCCTGTGTTGCTGCCGCAACAGCGCGCTGGAATTGAGTGCGGGTGATGCGGCCATCGGCGAAAAAGCGCTTAGTAAAAGAGACGCACCCCATGTGCAGTGATTCCAGTGCTTTGGCATCAAAGCCTTCACCGATAATAAATTCGGTGCTACCGCCGCCGATATCCACGACTAAGCGCTGGCCCGTATCAGCCTGGGTGTGGGCGACACCCAGATAGATCAGGCGCGCTTCTTCGCGCCCGGCAATGACTTCGATCGGGTAGCCAAGCACGGCCTCGGCCTTATCAATGAAAACCTGACGATTGCGGGCGGCGCGCAGGGCGTTGGTAGCGAAGACAACCACTCGGCTGGGGTCCATGCCTTGCAGACGTTGCCCGAATTGGGCGAGACAGGCGACGCCGCGTTCAATGGCGTCATCACTGAGGTGGCCAGCGGCATTTAAGCCTGCGGCCAGCTGAACTTTTTCGCCGCGACGTTCCAACGTGCGTATTTCACCCTGAAGCTCTTCTGCAATCATCATATGAAAACTGTTGGAGCCGAGGTCGACGGCAGCGATGCGACGGGACATTACGTCCGCGACAGAGGCGTCAGTCATAGAAAAGGTTCCTGAAACTCATTGTTTGAATATGCACGCCGACATAGCGGACGTCCAGTCGAATAATCCGATTGATTCCGGCCTGATGCGGCGTACAATAACGTTTCTTATCACATGCCTATCGCAGGGGACCCTCATGAGCGATCACATTCTTACCGTAACCGACGATTCTTTTGACACTGACGTACTGGGCTCAGACGTGCCTGTGCTGGTGGATTTCTGGGCAGAATGGTGTGGCCCATGCAAGATGATCGCTCCGGTTCTGGAAGAAATCGCTGAAGATTACGCGGGCAAGCTGAAAATCGCTAAGCTGAACATCGACCAGAACGAAGGCACCGCGCCTAAGTTTGGTATCCGCAGCATTCCAACCCTGATTCTGTTCAAAAACGGCAACGCCGAAGCCACCAAAATTGGTGCAATGAGCAAATCAGAGCTGTCTGCCTTCATCGAACAGGCGCTGTAAGCCTGACGCTGAACAGCACCGATCAGGACAAATCGCCGATCGGTGCTGGACAACCCCCCACTATCTGTCTATATTGACTTTGCAACATTGAACATGGGCCATCGCCCAGCACTTCTCTGATGCCCTCCTTGGCCATTCCGCCGAGCTTCTCCGATCTAGCATCGACGTCAATTCAAACAACACAATCAACAACTCCGCATCTATGAATCTTTCAGACCTGAAACTCAAATCCGTACCCGAGTTGCTCAAAATCGCCGGTGATATGGGTATTGAACATGTTAGCCGTACCCGTAAGCAGGACATTATCTTTGCGATCCTGAAAACCCACGCAAAAAGCGGTGAAGACATTTACGGCGACGGCGTTCTGGAAATCCTTCAGGACGGTTTCGGGTTCTTGCGTAGTGCCAACAGTTCCTACCTGGCCGGGCCAGACGACATTTACGTCTCACCTAGCCAGATCCGTCGCTTTAACCTACGTAAGGGCGACAAAATCTCTGGAAAAATTCGTCCGCCAAAAGACAACGAGCGTTACTTCGCGCTGTTAAAAGTCAGCGAGATTAATGACGACAAACCAGAGAACGCAAAAAACAAAGTTCTGTTTGAAAACCTGACGCCGCTGTTCCCGAATGAGCGCCTGTCTCTGGAAGCTGGTAACGGTTCTACCGAAGACCTGTCATCCCGTGTTCTGGATCTGGTTGCGCCTATCGGTAAAGGTCAGCGTGGTCTGATCGTTGCACCACCGAAAGCCGGTAAAACCATGCTGCTGCAGACCATTGCGCAGTCAATTACCCGCAACAATCCAGAGTGTGAGCTGATCGTACTGCTGATCGACGAACGCCCGGAAGAAGTGACAGAAATGAAGCGCTCTGTGCGCGGTGAAGTCGTGGCGTCGACCTTCGATGAGCCGCCAGCGCGCCACGTTCAGGTGGCTGAAATGGTCATCGAAAAAGCCAAGCGTCTGGTTGAGCACAAGCGTGACGTCGTCATCCTGCTCGACTCCATTACGCGTCTGGCCCGTGCTTACAACACTGTGATTCCTTCTTCCGGTAAGGTACTGACCGGTGGTGTCGATGCTAACGCGCTGGAAAAACCAAAGCGTTTCTTTGGTGCTGCTCGTAACATCGAAGAAGGTGGCTCTCTGACCATCATCGCGACGGCGCTGGTGGATACTGGCTCGAAGATGGACGAAGTGATCTTCGAAGAATTTAAAGGTACCGGTAACCAGGAACTGCACCTCGACCGTAAAATCGCCGAGAAGCGCATTTACCCCGCGATCAACATCCGTCGCTCAGGTACCCGCCGCGAAGACATGCTGTTTAACGAAGCGGATCTGCAGCGTTTGTGGATTCTGCGTCGCCTGTTGGCCGAAATGGAAGACGTACAGGGCATCGAGTTCCTGCTCGATAAACTGCGTCAGACCAAGACCAACGATGAGTTCTTCGACTCGATGCGCAAAGGAAAATAATTCCGGCCCGCATCTAATAAAAACGCCCGCTCAGGTTCGCCTCAGCGGGCGTTTTTATTTGGGCATGTTTGTGTCGACGCTGTTATTCAGACAAGTTGAATTGGGTGAGTGTTCTCAGTGCGAATCAGCGATATTTGCTTTCGACGTTTTCAATCACATCATTAGCGACTCGCAGGCTTTCCAACAGATCGAGCAGGTTGTAATCGAGGTTCACGTTCAGGTGGGTCGTTTGTCCGTCAAAGAAATCCGGGTTATTGCCTTCAAATTGCAGCGCCAGATTTAACTGCCCATCCGGTTGATAACGCACACCGGTGCGCAGCTGGTCGTAATGAAAATTCTGTAGCAGTTGCATCGCCATGCCGACGCTCTGGTCGGCACTGGCCAGGGCTTCGGCGCTGGCGTCCTGATATTTCACTGTGCCGCCGGGGTCGCGGGCAAATAAATTGCCACCGGGCACCATCGGGCCGTCGGCGGTCAGGACAATGGGCAGCATGCCATCGAGAAGTCCGGTCGCTTTAATCCCTGCGCTTTCTTCAATGGCCGCGATCTGGCTCAGTTGCAGGTGATCCAGACGAATACCAAAGGCGTTCACCTCTTTGCGACTGTCGTAAGTAATGCCTGGCGCATATATGCGCCCCCCGAGAAGGTCGGTATGTATCTCATGCACCTGCAATACAAAGTGGCTGAGGTCGCCCGGTACACGGGTTTGGGTGCGTGCTAAGAGGTTGGTCAGTGCAATACCGCTGTCGAGGGAGTCACCGGACACCTGAGCGTCTATCAGATACTCGCCCTGCTGTTGTCGCAGCGCCAGCATGGCGTGCCAGCCATCGAAGGTCAGGCTGTTGTCGTAGATGGCGCCAACGTCGTCTGCGCGCAGCATCAGATCGGGGGTGACCTGCCAGTGTTCGTCGGTCAGTTGCCAGTCGATCCAGCCCTGGCCCGACAGTTGCCCGTTTAAGAGCTGCAGGCTGGTCAGGCTTTCCATTTTCATCAGCCCCAGTGCCATCCAATCGAGGTCGGCATCTGCCAGGTGCCACTGGGCCTGACCTTTCTGTGTCAGCAGGTGGTGTTGTACCTGACCTCGAATCGGGATTTCACCATTGGCGATCTGAATGGAGACTTGTGCGCGCAGCTGTTCGAATTGCAGTGACTCACTGGCGTCCTGGCTTGGCTGAGCATCCAGAGCGACATGCGCCTGCACACTGGCGTCCGGAATGGGCCAGATGTCCCAGTCTGAATCGTTTAGCCGCAGTGATACATCGCAGCCGCGAGCCAGCGTGGCATGCAAGGCGTCCAGTTTCCACACACCACTGGGGCAGGTCACCGATGACGCTCCGACACGCAAGGTCGCCATGGGATCGTTCTGGCGCACGGTGATGGGCGCTAATTTCAGTTTCAAGGCCGCCGCCTGAATTTCATCCGGACGATCCACGTTTCCTTGTAAGCGCAGGTCACGCAACAGCGTCGCGCGATACTGCGCTGCCTGCCAGCCCTGATAATCACCGACCCGGCTCAGCAGCTGAAAGCCATCGTCGCTCTGAGCGAGCCAGTCGCCATTGCTCATTAGCTGCAGGTTCAGTGCGCCACTCAGATCACTATGAAGATCCGGTAATTCAGATGACGCTGCTGAGGCAGGCTGAGCTGACTGATCGTAATCGAGGCGTAATGGCAGAGAGACTGCCAAGGCGGTTTGATCCAGCTCGGTTTGATTCTGTTCGTTTTGAACAGTGCCAGACGGAAGCTCCTGTTCATGGTCAGGGCTGAACAGTGCCATCAGACGTTGGGGCCACAGCTCGAGGTTTGGCGTGAGTGCCAGTTGCGAGCGACTGATACCATCCAGTGTACTAGTTGTCTTACCAGTAAGCGTGCACTTACTGACGTCGTTGTCGCAGTGTGCGTTGATATGACTGGCGGCATTATTGAAGTGCCATGGACTGCCATCGATGCGCAGGGTGCCCGTTAATTCCTGATAAGACAGCTGAGCCTGCCAGTCGTCTCCTGCCGCATGGCGCAGTTCAAGGTTAGCCGCAGTGGCGTTGAGACGAAGATCGGGACTGATATCGATCGCACCGAGACGCAGCTCACCGCGACCGTCGAGGGACAATTGCTGCGGCCACTGTGCCTGATTGGGGCTGTCGGCCGTCAGGCTTAATATCAGGTGCTCGCCATTCAGCGGCAGGTCGCGAAGAGCAGGCATCTTGGATTGCAGTTGCTGCAAATCGCTCTCCAGTCGCAATCGTAGGCGCATGGTGTCGCTGCTTTGCTGCCATTCAGTCCACAGTTGTGCAAGCAGGTGTTCGTTCTGGCTGAGCATCAGCGTCAGCGCTTGCCCCGGCGGCATGGATGAATGGCCTTCAACCTCATGATTCAGTTGTGCCAGTACAGTGACGGCACCGGGAATACCATCCAGCGTGGCGTTACCCTGAACCATCCAGACGTGGTCGTCGCCGCTGCCGTGCAGGTCGAGGGAGACTTGCTCGTGATGCAGTTCGAAGCGGTCAATCTGCAAGGTCTGCACGGGTAATGACAGTATGTCTGTCAACATCGGTAGTTCAATGCGTTGGCTCAACTCAAGGGTGCTTGTGCTCGAAGATCGATGCTGGGCTGGCGAAGCAGGATCTTGTTCTGCCTCACTGAAGAGGGTTTGCAGGTGACCGATATGAAG
>Ga0181594_10000514_pt1 | contig 35789 bp, 10 predicted proteins | sample 071ome_18_FD_145603 | JGI IMG/M metagenome (GOLD analysis project Ga0181594, IMG submission 145603) | Coastal salt marsh microbial communities from the Groves Creek Marsh, Skidaway Island, Georgia - 071413BT metaG (spades assembly) | ecosystem: Environmental > Aquatic > Marine > Intertidal zone...
CTTTTACTTTTAAAGACGGATAATTTTCATAAAGAATTTTATAATGGCCCCAAGGTTTTTCAGTTATCATAAAAATAATTCCAAACAAAAACTCTATCTGAATTTGATTTCATTTGCTTTAATATCCTATCTGTTAAATAACTTTTATGAACCCACCAATCTTCAACTTCTCCATCTCGAAACCACATTGACATATTAGGTACAACTAATACGTAATCTTGAGATTGAAATATTTCTCTAGACCTAGATCTCATCGTTGCCCCCTCATCTTTATATCTATAAGCATCGTGTTCGAAAGTTATAACACCAAACTTATATTTGTCAAAAGGAATATTCTCTAAGGTTTCAATTGTTGAATCATCTACGTCCAAAGAAAGATAATCAATGTTTCTTGGCATTGTATGAGAATCTAACAAATCAGAAAAATTAACAAATCTCGTGTCTTGATTAACAACAGGATTATTTCTATTTAATCGGAATTCGTAACATAGTGCTGGGTCTATTTCAACCGAAAGACCTTTCCACCCAAACTCCTTTTCAAGCAAAGCTGTATTGTTTGCGTGAGTTGGTAAACCAGATCCCAATTCCAAATAAGTACCATTTCTTTTACCGTCAAGAACGGAAAGAACAAACATATCTTGAAAATGTTTTGCATAATTTCTTTCTATGATTTCTTGACCTGAAAATTTAAACTTCCATCGATTATAATCTTCTTTAAGATATTTAATACCTTCAGGAACTCCAGTATTGCAAAGAAAATCCCATATCATATCCTTTACTTTTTGATTAGTTACTTTATTTCTATATAAGAGATCAAACATTTCTTCTTTCGTTCTGTGTAACCCGTGAATTCTCCAAGAAGAATACGTATCAAAATATTTAAAATAATCGTAAGATTCAAAACCCAAATCTAAATCTTCACCGTCCCAATCATCTTGATGCAATAACGCAATTTTTGCAAAAATACTACATTCGATAAACGAGTACGTTTCATGCGCATTATATTGACAAAGCCAATAATATGCTTCAGGTCTTGCTGGGAATAACCTTATTGCTCTTTTCAATAAACTTTTTACGGTTATCCATCTTCTTCCTTGTCTGCCATAACATTTGGCTGCTCGGATAGCGCATTTATATTGAAGCAAATCATCATCAGTTAAATCGCCAGCTTTAATATACAAAGATACGGCCATTGCGCCTTGACCTAAATTGTCATATTCTTTTGCTAAATCAAATATGATTAGCGGATCTTTTGAATCCATTGCATGTTTAGTTACAAGTTCTTTTAATACAGATGACATTAATTAGGCTCCTTGTAAAAATTCGCTGAATGCATGTTGAGGTATTTGAAGAATAAACGTTGCATTGTCTTGATAACCGAAAGAAATTAAAACGTCGTTTTTATGGAATGCAATCCCAGTTACAAATTCAATTACATATTTTCTTCCAGTCTCAGGAACCATGTGTTGACCAAAAAAACTAAATTCTCGTGTCATCTTTGTAATATTCCAATCGTTATCCCAAAGAATTGCGCGGTGAACATAATTACCGTCTTTCCTTGCAAATACATCTTTGTTTAAATCAACTTCGTGTGTGATTGCTAATCTTTCGTTTGGACTTATACGTATTACGTGAGAACCTCCACGCAAATCTCTTTTGAAATTATGAATGTATTTTGATTCATCTAATACTACAGATTCTGTTGTGCCTTCTTCAATATCAAACTTAACAACTTCAACAGGATTACACCATTTTAAAAAATGATAAGGCATGTCTAAAATTGGCATCCAGTTTTTTTCGCAATATGTGCCATCATCACCAGGCGCAGGAATAGGATTTCGTGAAATTTCTTTCCACTTACCATCAACTTTTGCAATTTCTTGCATTTCCATTCGGCCTTTGCCTTTATCATCATAACAATCGCGTCGAACACCACAAAGGAAAAGACGATTATCCCATTCAAATAAGCGGCCGTCTTCTAAACCTATAAATGTCCAAGTTGGTTTTGTATCTTTTTCAGAAGTATCAATTACATCGTATGAAATTAATTCTAAAGTGTCTGGGTGTAATTCACATAAAATATTTTGCGTTCTTAGCGTAATATCATTTTCAGGATGAACGTAAACAAGAGGACCCCATTCGTGGTTCATCTTTTTACCTTCTGAATGATAAAGTGTATAATTAACGTGACGTATGTTTAATAAAACAGTACCATCTTTTGTAATAAAGATGGAAGGATTCATTAAACCAGTTTCTTTTGAAATTTCAGGGGGAATAATTATAGGATGAATTTGTCCTCCGCGTTGTAATGCGTAATGAACAAGTCCATAATAATCCAAGTCATGCATATCAGCTCCACATAATATAAAATATTGTATTATATATTTAATTTACCAAGGAATTTTTTCTTGACGAGTTATCTCTCTTATTGTTTGTTTGCGCAGGCCTTCCTTTATTTGTTCCATTTTTTCATCTGAAATGCTGTTATGAATCCATTTTACAACAGTATCTTCATAAAGATTGCCATAAAGAATATAATCTTTTGTAGAAATATTTTCAGTTGAAAGGTCTGTTCTACCAGTCCAATATTTTGTGATACCTTGATCGCTCGTGCCAGAGATTCTCCATTCAATTCTATACACTGCTCGAGGAAGGAAGGCGCCTTCAATACTTGTGACGCCATCCTTAATCTTTAAAGAATCAACTAACGTTTTATATTTCATTATACCGTTGGATCGGATTCTGATTCTGGTAAAGGATCTGGTAAAACTTCTTCACCTGGTGCTGGTTCGCCATTCTCATAAGGATTTTCGATTCCGATACCTCCTTCTTCTGGGCCGACCGGTTCTTCGATTGAAGGTTCGACAGCAGACCAAGGTGGTTCCTTATCAAGGACCGGCTTTATTTGCAGTTCAATCTCATTGTCTAACACCTTTTTCATATGTTCTGTAATTGGATTGCCTTCCAAAGAAAATGTCGAAGAATAATCTTGAATCCATTTAAGAACTTGGACTTCAGTTAAATTATTAAAGTCGACAAATTCGGTAGAAGATAATTCCGTAGCAGAAAATGGGGTCGCCCCATAAAAGGTTGCTTCGTAATAATTACCGTCTCCAGCGTCATATAATGCTCTTACAGACCACGTCGTTTGGACGATTGCATTTTTTGCTATTTCGCCGTCTGTTAATGTTTGATCTTGGACTTTTATCGAATCGACTTTCCAAGTGTAATCGTATTCGTAGCTCATTTTTTCTCCTATTCGTCAGATGTTGCGTCTGAAAAGTAATCTACATTATTTCTTAAATGATCGTATGCTTGTTTAAAACAAGATGTCCCAGCTGCTTCATCATAACTAAAAGTCAAGTTTTGTAATATACTATTATATATGTTATCTGGGTTTGTATCGTCAGGCGAATTAGATGATGGGCGCGCAGAAAAATATCCTATAGGATTTTTTGTTTCGTCATTTCTCGCTTCGGAAGAAGCATATACCACCATAGTAAATGTACAGTGCCAACCTGCTTTCCATAAAAATTCAGGGATGTTACTGCGATCGTTTCCGTCAGTAAAGCCGCTAGGATGATTAGGATCCATTGGCAAATTTTCATCAAACTTTCTTTTTGATAAAGAAATATGATCTATAACAAAATATGCATTTGGTACAGTTAGTCCTAATTCCGCAACTTCATAATCTCTAATTAGTGCCATTATTTAATTTCTCCATTAAATTATATACCATTTCTTCTAGTTTGTCAATCTTTTCTTGTTGACTATTTATAATCTGTTGCTGATCTTTAATTGCTTCGATAAATAAGCCTGCCATTTTACTGTAATCAACTCCATAAGTATCAACGTCTTCAGCGTATGTAACAACTTCTGGAAGTACTTCCAATACTTCTTGTGCAATTACACCAACCTTTCTCTTAAGATTATCCTGCCTGGTACGCTCCTTCGTTTCTTCTGAATCATCAGGTTGAATATGAGCTTCAATATCTTTAAGGTTATAATAAACACCTCTTAATTGCAAAACTTTTTCTAAAGCATTATCAATAGTAACGATGTTTTTCTTACTTCTAGCATCAGAATAAGCAACGATATTTCCAGTAGCATATATGCTTCCTCTGACATACATTTGATATGCCGAGGCAGTCGCAGACCATCCCCATCCCCAACAAGAATTGGAATAATTGTAATAAGTTGCCCATCGACCAGTTTGATAATATAAACCACCATTGCCATGAGTATAATAATACATCCAAGTTGGATTGCGATACCCATTATTGCCACCGCCGTACGTACCGTATGGAGTATGGTGAGTAATGCCAACCCAGCCATATTTAGAACCCTTAAGCATCATTGTACCATAATTTGATACGTTATGATTAAATATTAGTTCTGCGCTTATGCCTTGTTGGGGTGGTGTCCCTGACCATTCTGTAACTCCCCGAGAAGGAGTATCGGTTATGGTCAGACCTTTGTTTCTTTGAATGACTAATGGTTCATATACAGTAATATGCTCATGGTTGTTCCGGGTTGGACCTCCAATTTGAAGGTACAGCGATGAAGTAGAAACGTCTTTCTTAAATTTAACTCCACCATAAAGGCCTAAGGCACCAAATGTTATACCAGTGTGATAATTAAGAACTAAATCTTTATATTCTGGGTATTGCCACCCTTGGAGAAACCCAGAAGTATTTGATTCAAATATACACCTATATGAATAATCGCTAGTATATTGTTGAAGCCCATTAGTTTCGGGGCCAGTTATATTACCAGGTAAGATACCATAAAGTACTTGGAGACGGTTTATTCTAGATTGTCCACGTGGATATAAGTACCATTCGGTTCCGCTAGATCCTGTGTAGTTGTCTCGGATGTAAGATGTATATATGCTATTGGAGTTTACATAAGTGTTATTGCCGAGTAAATAATTATCCCCTGTTGTAATATCAGTGTGACGATTGTCATACATAACAGCCGTATACCATTGACTCCATGTCCCAGCTGCTTTTCTAAAATGTAACCCTCCCCTATCGCCCATCTCACTCCAAATCGACGAGGCCAATTGCCAGCCATAAGTTCCAGTGTTTGTCCCATCCACCCGATGAAGAACATTTATCCCTTGAAAATGACTGTAAGCGCTATATTTGTAATAAAAATCTTGATTACCGCTGCCTGCACGACGAGGACGATTACCAACTCCGTTGCCCCAAGAATCCCAAGGTACCGATCCCCAATTTGTCAATTCGGTATGGTCTCTCCATCCCCATCCCCAGGTTCCGACCCAATATCTTTCAGGAGAGTTGGCGGGGTTACCGTATATATTAGGTCTTCTAGAATAATATGAATGGCCGCTCAAACGATCGTATGGATTAGCTGTCAATCCATTTTGGGCTCTAGAATATCTTGACAGATAATAAATTTGAGTTTCACCAGATGGATCTATATACCAGTTGGTGTTTTTTGTGCCATCGGAATTAACTTTCCAAATTTTGTTTAAATACCAATCATTTAGTGTACGCATATCTCCATAATTGTAAACATGCGTAGTACCGTCCCAATACCATAACCAACCTTGGGTGTTATCGTGAACACCAAACTGAGCGCCAAGTTGTGACATCATTACCCATCTGTCTCCAATGGCGTATCCATGCCATCCACCTCGGCCATTACCATAAGTTGCTACATTACCATAAGCACTCCCTGATTGCTGTGGATTCCATATACCTCGAGTCGCTTCTGTACCTTCAAACAAATATCCTGCAGACCCTTGAGCATAAAAATCAATATTAGCTTTAACAGTTCTTAATTGAGAAGTACCGTCAGGATTAAGAAAATAATTTCTATCAGTATCATAAAAAATAGACGCTTCAACTTCACCGCCATGTCTAAATCTTGAAGTATTTAAATATGCTTGTTCGTTTCCTTGATACAACCATTGCATCATAGTTGTATTGTCTGAGCTAAATAAATTTGAATCTACAACGGTTCTTCCTTGAAGCCTAATAAAATCTTCTACAGTACCTGTACCATCATTCTCAACACCAATAACCAGTGCTGCATTTTCGCCAGAGTTATTATAATCCGGATCCCACGTAATATAACCAAAGTCAGAAGGAGCATTTGGTCCAGATCTGAAATAAATTGTAATAGGCCGATCTTCTCCAGGATTCCCTCCCCAAAATTCGGCGCCGACATTGCTCAAATAATGGCGTAATCTAGTATTGCCAGCAACATAGCCATAACTGTTAGCGCTGTCCGTGCGGCCACGAGCTCTAAATTTAGGAACGCCGTACCAAGTTGCGTCGCGTAAGATGCTTTCAGAGCGAGGGTCTACATAATAATTAATGTCGTCTATATCATAATATCTTCTAGCATAAACATCTTCTTGAAAATAGGCGTCCCCGTCAACGTCCAATGTCCTAGTAGGAGTTGTAGTGTCGCTAGTTCCAAATCCGACTCTTATTGCATTTGCAATTGTTAAATTGCCTCTAGTCGATAAAGCCATTGCGCCTTGGCCGGAGGTCCCGGAATGTCCGACGTCTCCCCACCACCAGCCTCGCTCATTGACGTTTGGCATCCTAAACGTCATAGCCCAATCATTGAGGTCTCCGTAAGTAACATCATTGACCATACCGATGGCCCATTGATTTGAATCATATAGGCGAACTTTATCATAAGTGGAACTAGTGTTGCCGCGAAGCAAATTAAATCTCATTGAATTAATACGAGACGTTGATGCGGGATCTACATAATAAGATGTACTATTTCTATCAACAAATCTTGTAGCATATACGTATGATCTAAAATACGCGTATCCATCTCCACCAGTTATTAACAGGTTTTCATCACCGCCTCGACCGCCGTCTCTGAATGAAATTTCTTCGCCGCCTGAAGTAGAAATAACTAACCCATAAAGATTTTCTTGCCCACCAGGTTTGAGTTGAGTTTCTATTGGAGTTCCAACCGGGCCTTCAGTCGCTTCAATATATCCGCGAATGGTCGTGTTGTTATTTGTATAAAACTTAATTGAATTACCAGCGCGCAATCTTATATCATTTGCGTCAAGTCTATTTAAATAGCTTGTATTTACTGGGGTTACTTGATAACTAGCATTTCTCGAACCGTCTTGAGAATTTAAACCTTGGAACGTATATGAAGAAATTTCAGTTCTAGAACGTATTTGGCCAAGTCTGACTAAACTAGGATATGGACCTTGATAAGGACTTCCTATATTTGATTGACGCAGTCTTACTTGATAACCAGTTTTTATAATTGGTGAACTGTTCGGAGGCTGATAATTATAATTGTTGGGGCTAGCTAAACGCGTTGAGACTAATGTTGCATCATCTTGCTCTGGTGTATATCCAACCGCATAAATATGATGCCAATATAATCTGGAACTCCAAGTATTTCCCCAGAGCTGTAACCATACGTATCTGTTTGAATCAACGACAACTCTAGCTTCTGCGCCAAAACCACCTTGTCTCGCTGTAGACAATCCACTGCTATTTTCAAAATACGATTGGTCTCCATCAACTCCAGTATTTTCGTGTTGAACGCTTAATGAATAGCCGCCATAACTGCTTACTGTTATTCTTCCTGATGTAGCGAAAGGATAATTCGCATCATCGTGCGCATAATATTCAATAACAACACGAGCGCCACTACTAGCTGTAACTCGACCAATTCTATACCAATAATAGTAATACACACCAGTATAGCTATAAGTTGCTACGTTTTTCCAAAAGCCGGTGATAGGATTATTTTGTTCCCATCCACCAACATTTAATAAATTCAAATTTGATCTGTTAGAAGGATTTAAATAATAAGCATTATTATCTGTATCAATTAAATTAGGCGCATAAAAATTGCCGCTTTCAACAACAGTTCCAGCGTTTTCAGTAAAGGCTGCTCCAGTACCACCTATATAATTGTTACGAGTTTGTCTTCTTCCGACACTAAAACGAAGTGTTCCTAGATCTTCGCTATCGTATATACGAGTACCGCCGTAGACTGCCTGAGCACCCATACGAATACCAGTATGCCAGCGCAAATCAAGCTTGGTGTAATCACCGTTATAGTTTTCTTTTTCAGTACCAATAAAATAATTTGCTTCCGCGTCGCCATTTCCTCCGCCAAAAAATAATCTAGTTGAAGCTACACTATTATACGCATTATTACCAAAGTTTCCACCAATGACTGCGCGACCGGCGTTGCCGCCAGTAATAATATCAGGACGTAATTCAAAAGAATGAAATCTAGAAGTCCCGGCAAAATTTCCATAAAAACCTGTGTTTTGAGAATCATAATATGTAGGAGATTGTATAAAGCTTGGAATGTTAACATAGCCTACGTTTGTACTAGTTCCAGGAATTGCCCCGTATGCAGTTTGAAAAGCAAGAGTGTCGTGAGCATAGATCTTTACTGTATGGGTGTTTGTATTCCCGCCAGTATTTTCGGCAATAATAATATCATTTGCGCCGGCTGACCCGCCTCTTATATGAATACCTCTATAAACATTCCATTTAATTCCATCAAAGCCAGAGTTTGCAGCGCCTCTTCCACCAGGTCCGCCGTAATAATCATTCCATAATACATGATTGAAATCTTGAGTACCTGCTCCATTAAACCATATACCATTATGAGCTTTAGATCGATCTAATCGAAGGCCGTCATTATGAATAAGAACGTTTTTAAGTACGCTATCAGTTGCAGGGTCTACATAATAAGTATCATCGTCGTCGTCTATAAATTTAGGAGCTCGAAAAGCAGTATCTGAAAATCCTATACCAGCAACATTAAGTTTATAACCAGGATCGCCAGATGCGTCAATATTATAACCTAATGACAATTGTCCATTATTTTTTAATTGGAATAATTCTGTTCCTTGGCTTGTCCAATTAGAAGGAAACGGCGTGCTTCTAAATCTAATAACAAAAGAGCCGACGTCGCGATCATCCGCCCCAACAGCCCAAGCCTGATCTCCTCCGGCCGCACCATCCGTCCAATCGCTAAATTCTATGACAGGATCGCCTCTATAAGCCCAGGCTTTAATTCTTCCATAACCGGCGCTTGCAGAATTTAAATCTAACCACGTGTCATCATCACCGCCGTCAATCTTAATTGTGCCGCGAACATTTATTGAAGTTCCAGTATTTCCTGGATCGACATAATAAGAATTTGTGTCTCGATCCCTAAATATATTTCCATAAATTGTGTCGCCAGTGATATCGCCGCCAGCAGTAATATCGTCTATTGCATAAAGATCGTCTACTGTCAAATGAGATTCGGCATTACGTCGTTTAAGCATAATACCGCCAAATTGTCGCAACGATCCGCCGGTATTATAATTGCTATAAAAAATTAAACGGACCCAACGAACACCGCCGCCGTCAGAACCATTATAAGGAGTATGAGTTGTAGGAATAGTCCAATGACCGCGATATGTAGTCCAAGCTGTATCTGTGAGAATTTGGCCACTTAATACAAAATATTGAATACCGAGATTGCTTGTAATTGGGTTCTTATCTTTATCATATTGACAAACACCAAAATAACAGTTACCACCGCTACCGCTAATATAGCGCATAGTAACTTCGCCGTATATTTCTTCGCCAGGAGCAACCGGAATGAAGTCAGAATAATATTGTTTAAACGCAGAAGATTGAATTACGTTCGAACCTGCGAATGGGCCATCAGATACTTTTGTGTATTCAGCCTCTAAGAAATTGTTAACTTCATTACTTTGGACTGGCCCTGTTATTTTTGCTTCAAAGTATTGTGTAAGATCTAATAATACGAGATCCGCACCGCCAGATCCGTATGCTGGATTTAATGAAATATTTCCAGCAGGTCCAACAATGTTAAAGTTGTCGGCATATACTTGCCCGGCAAAAAATGCATTACCATTATCAAGATCAATAGAAGCTTTTAGAACACCGTCGCCTATAAATACAATTTCGTTAGGATTGCCGGTACTAAAATAAGAACGATATGGATTATTATTTCCTGCCCAGAAGATACCCCAATCCGTGGCTGTATTCCAAATCCAATGAGAATAATCTTGAGCTACTAGTAGTTTATTATCATTACCATCACCAGACTGAGTAAACCCAAGCCTTTGAATTTGGCTGCTGATTTTCAATCCTACATTAGTATTAGTTTCACCAAGATCCAAAAAGTTAACTTGTGTTGCGGTATCATAAAAGACTGGAGCTCTTACAGAATTGACCGCTTCAAACCATCCAATTTTAACATGAGCCTCTGCAACTCCGTCCGCATACAATGACATGCCAATGTTGCCATTATCTGTGGCGGTTCTCCACCATTGTGTCATCCATTGATTATCTAAATCATTGTATATACCATTTCTTGCGTTATCAGGCGACATCCATACATAACGGCCGTTGATTGAATATCCTTCCCAACCGCCTTTACCGCCACCGTTAACCTGGATTGATCCGTAATCACCAGTTGGATAATCGATGTAAATTGCAGTATTGTTATCATATGCGGGATAGATTCGATTCGCCTGAATTGTGTTCATCCTCGACGTTGCCGAGAAATTTCCATAAAAATCGGTGTTGTCCGAATCATAATAAATTGGAGCATGCATTTCATTTATTGCAAGGAAATATCCATTTGCAGTTTCTGCTTCAGGTGAACCTTGGTAATACAATTGAAGTTTACTATCAAAGTCTGCGCGCCAAATCCATTGATTGTTAACGTCATTCATTAATCCGGTTTCAGAAGTACCATCATAAAGAAAATGAACGTCTCCTGCAATACCTAATCCTTCATATCCAGTAATACCGACTGAACCACCTGAAACTTCAAACGAACCGTATTCACCGCTTGACTTTCTAAGAATGACTCCGTTTGTGTCTAAACTAATTGTGTTGAGTCTGGACTGACCGGCTGGGTCTGCATACCAATTTGTATTTGTGTAATCATAATAGATAGGAGATCTAATTTGATGATAAACAATCATCCTACTATCATTAATGTTTACACGCTGAGCACCGCCTGTATAAATCGAAACTGTATTAGAAGAAGCCGCAGGGAAATTAATATATGTTGCTGCGTCTCCGTCCTTATGAAGAATCCCATCAAGAGCAATGTTATTTACTCTAGAAGTACTGGCAAAATCGCCATAAAAACTGTCGTCGTCAGTGTCATAATAAATTGGAGAATATGCGTTATTACCAGCAGAGACAACTAAATCTGCATTAACTCTAACATTTTTCTGGAATCTAAATTCAATCGTGCCTGCAGTAGGACTTATTATATCAAAGTTAAACGCATGAGTGGTAAGTGCAGGCGCGGCTTCATCCTGATAATATCTAAAATAACCTTGCCCGTCAGTTACATAAAGATTAATTCTTTCGTTTGCATTTCTACCAATATTAACTGTATTGGTTGTGGCACCGCTATAAAAGTTTGCAGAGTGCAATTCAGATAATGAATTTGGATCTAAATAATATGAGTTATTATCCGTGTCGATAAACTTTGGACCATATACATCAACAGTACTTGTGACTGCAGTGTTTGCAACCTGCAATCTTTGAACGCCGTTTGTTGCAAAAACAATTGTATCTGCAAAAGGAAATCCAAAATAAGTATTAAGATCTCCACGATGACGAACATAATCATCAATGTCTAACGTATTAAATTGTGAATCACCTGCTGGGTTAGCATAATAATTAATATCATCAGCATCGTAAAAAATAGAACCAGTGATTACGCCGGCAGTGTAAAGATGGGCGTCATTTCTTATTTTAACAGTGGTAGCTTCATCCATATAGAATCCGCCGCCTTGCCCAAATCCTAATTCATCTTGCTTTAGGAATGTAGCTGTGCCAGCACCAAAAACAATTGCGCCATCGTTATCGTTTAATTGAATACTACCAGTTTCTATATGAACTTTGTTATCTGCAATTGTACCTACTATTGCAGCGTTATCGCTTGCCGTATAGGTGCTTTGAAAATTTCCAATTATCAATTCGCCGTCGTGTTTTAAATTTAATAATGCAGCAAAGGCAGAATTCCAAATTTGAAAGTTATTACCGCCAGCCGCGGCTGACGTGGCATCTTGTAATATCAAATATAAATTGTCGGCGCCAGCTGTTATAAGGTCCGGTGCTAATGCAAAATTTGCCTTTAACACTCCATTATGACGGAAATCAAGAAAAGTTGTTTCTCCACCGTATGGATTGAATTGTTGAGTTCCTAGGCGATTGAGTGATAACAGAGGAATAACTTCTGGCTCTGAACTAAACGGATCTCCTCCTACACCGCTGATTTGTACACCGGCATTTGCGCCTGCGCCATCATACCCATCAACATTAATTGCTATACCGCCATCACCAGTTGTATCATCTTTTCGGTTTCCATCAGTAATAATACCAAACCTACCAGATCCTGCCGCTAAAACTGATACAGCGGTATTTGCTAAATCAATATAATAATTAGTATCGTTACGATCATAATAAATCGGCGATGTGACTGAGCCATATACGTCAAGAGCTTGAGTAGATGGCGTGAATGTCATACCGATGGCACCTGACGTATAACCTACATTTCCAAATTCAAATGTTTGTGCATCAAGCGCTAGAGTTGTTCCAGTTCGATTATAAATTCTTCCTTTCCAACTATTAATCGTAGTTGAACTAACGCCAAAATACAATGGGCTAGCTCCGCGGAGACTTAAAGGTCCGCTGATATCAACAGTGGAATCAGTTGCTGTTGCACCGGCGTTAACATTAAGAGACAACGTATTAAAATAAGATCTGCCTGCAAAATCGCCATAAAATAAAACATTATCTGAATCATAATAAATCGGTGAATACATTGCTGTTAAAGCAATTACATTATTTGCAGTAACAGCACCAGCAAACGTACCGTCACCAGTACCACCTTCTAATGTAATTCCCCCAGCAACAATATCGCCAGCAATATTCAAAGACGTGCCAGTTGAAGCTGGATCTAAGAAAAAGGCTGGGTTGTCTAAATCGTAAAGATTTGGGGCATAAAAATCTTCGTTTACAGTAACTTGATTTTCTTCGATTTGTAATCTTATACCGCTTGTAGCGCCAGTATTAAAAACAATAACGTTATCGTTTTGAAATCCGAAGAATGAATTAAGATTATTAATGTGTCTTATGTAATCATCAATCTGAATTTGATTCATTACAGAATCACCACTTGGATTAACAAGATAAGTATTATTATCCGTGTCAATCATTCGTGGCGCGTATAAGTCAGGCGTTACCGTAACCGCAGTATTAGTAACTGTTACTCGCGCACTGTTACCTGTGTTAATTTGAAAGCTATCAACGCCATTAAAATCAAGATAAGTACCAACATCGCCATCTGATTGTATAATCCCAACTAAACTTATATCATTAATAACAGATGTACTATCAAAGTCCCCATAAAAATATGAATTTGCAGAATCTATAAATTGGTTGAAAGTGGCGGTTTCATCTCCACCATGCCCTCGAATACTGCCATCAAAACTAACTAATTTGTCAAAATAATATGCGGGGCGGTCAGTAAGAAAGTGAGAATAAGAAGTATTTCTTGGGCCAATAGTAAGATACCCAGAAGGAGTATAAAATCTATGAGCTGAATCTGTATTGGGGTCCCAATAGTATGTGTTATCAATACTATCCCTATATAAAGGAGATTGCATTTCATTTGTTGCTAATACATAAGAATTGGTTATTAATAACCTTTGATTTCCACCGGTATTAAATTCAATCTGATCGGTACCAGGAAACTGAATATTAGTATTAGTATCGCTATCTTTTTCTATTTGTGAAACAATCGCAACAGTGTTAAGTCTTGAAGTAGACGCAGGATCTGCATAAAACAAAACATTATCCGAATCGTAATATCTAGGGGCATATACATCTACACTAAAATCAATTCTTGTATTCTGAATAAGAGCCCTTTGTACATTATCGGTATAAAACGTAATTTGTCCGTTATTAGGAAATCCAAGATAAGTATCGAGATCTCCACGATGACGAATATAATCATCAATGTCGATTGTGTTTAATTGAGAATCGCTAGCTGGGTCAACAAAATAAGTATTATTATCTGTATCTACAAATCGCTTACCGTAAACATAATTACCGGCAGTAATGTCTCCTAACGTTGTAGTAATGTTATTATTAACTGTTAGGCTGCCAAAAAATTCGCCATTAGTTGCGGTTATATTTCCGCCAATGTCTGCGTCTAAAGTAGTAACTAAATTGTTTGCAGAGAGTGTCCATCCTGCAGTAATGTTTTGTCCTGCAGTTATATTCGTTCCTGCAGTAATATAACTCCCTGAAGTAATATAACCGTTCGTAGTTGTGATATTATTATTTGCATTAATATCGTTGCCTGAAATGATATCGCCATTAAGAGACGTAATATTATTATTGGCAGTTACTTGATTCCAAGCAATAACATCATCTCTTGCAATAATATCTTCACCAGTTATATTCCCGCCTGCTGTGATGTAAGTTCCTGCAGTAATATAACCGCCGGCGGTAATTTGTTGGTTAGCTGAAATATATCCAGTTAGTGCTTGTATGTTTCCTGTCGCAGAAACAATATTACCTTGCGCGTCTACATTAAAGTTTGTTACTAAGCTACCGTAGTCTACGTTCCAATCATAATTTGCATCTTGATATGAAGCGTAATTTCCAAGTTGATCTAAGAATCCAATATCTAAGCCGCTACTTGCTAATTTAGTAACATTGAAATTATTAGTTGCAAAATTGATTACCGAATCAGCAACATTGTCGCCAATTGTAATATTATCAAGAAAAGTAATATGGCCGTTAGCAATATCAGCAACGTCACTTCTTAAAAATTGATAACCTTCTAAACCGTCAACAGTGTCAGCGTCAAAACCATTACCTGGGCCTTCGTCTGCTGTTGTAATAATACGACCTAGGTCTGTGCCAGTTCCGTCTATTAATTTCCAATAATCGTTTGTCTCATCCCAAAGTAAAAAAGCATTACTTAAAAAACCGCGATTAATTTCAAGACCGGCGTCTAACGTAGGGGCGCTTCCAATGTAATCATTATTAAGTACAATAATATTATCAGAAACAGTCAATTCAGTGGTGTTAATAGAAGTTACATTACCTTGTACAACAAGATCACCATTAATTAAGACATCGTTTTGAACCGTAAGATTCCCAGTAATTTGATAATTTGCGTCCATGATATCGTCAACATCAGAACGAACAAATTGAGTTGAATCTAATCCATCGAGAGTGTCGGCATCAATAATACTAGCATCAGTTAATATTTCGTTTCCTTGCCAACGTAAAGTATAATCTGTGTTAGAAGATTCGAAGTTTAAATCACTATTTGCATATAATTGTACAAGCCATTTTCCATTACCGGATTGCCTAAAATCCAATATGTCTCGCAAACTTGTGTCTGCATTAAAAATAACATTGTGTCCAACAGAATTAAAATGCGCCGATCCATCAACATCCAAACCTCCAGAAATTGTGACTGCTTGCTGACTGCCTGTTGTAAGGCTTGATGTGGTATTTGTAAGATCGACAAGACCGGTGATTTCAACACCGCCTGTAAGAAGGGAGCTGCCCGTTACCTGAAGAGCATCGGTACCATTATCTGTACTTGATCCAAAGACACCTCGAACGGGTGTAAGTATGCCATTCTTCGCTATGAAGAATTTATTATTTGCCATACGGTTCACTCTCCCCAGTTGGCGGTTTATGTTACTTAATTATTTATCAAACATCAGCCAATGTAGCAAAGATAGTCCATTGAGTCGATGTTGCAGACGCTGGCGAAATTTCAAAAAATACTAATCCAAAGTTTGTTGTAAAATCAAAAGTGCCTAAAGATGACCCCGTTATAACCTCGCCGTATTCTGTTGCAATTGGTGTTGCGCCATCATGCACTACAAGAATCCTTGTTAAGTGTACATCAGAACCTTGTTTACCTGTAATAGTATATTCAACACTCGAATATGCGCTCATTGCCCACGCATCTGCTGTTTGCGCACCAGTAGCAGTTGTTGTTAACCTAAAAGATTTGTTTGTATGATATGCATAATTAACATTACCTGTTACTGTTATTCCATTGTCAACAGTTAAATTAAAATCTATAAATGCATTGTTTGCGTAAAAATCTTGATTGGTTGTTATATCATTATTTGCTATGATTGTATTATTTACAGTCAAATTATTAACAACGTGTAAGTTATTTGCAGTTAATAAATTATCTACAAATAACGGCCCTGTCATTGTATCGCCGTCAACGTTTACAAATAATGCGTTAGCCTCGGCCTCTGATAATCCAAATTCTGCATTTGCAACTTGTACACCAACGACGTGACCAAACGTGTCAAAATCAATTGAACTAATAATTTGATTATTACCAACAGCGGTGTTTGCAACTGAAGAGGTATCATCGTGATTAAAGGTTATTTCAGAATTTGATACTTGGTTGACGCTGAACGTCCCGCCGCCAGCGATTGCGTCGCCAGCAGTGAGAGTAATTGTTGCGGTGCCAATATTACTATTTGCTTCAAGAACTGCTTGGTCGATAATATCCTGGGCTTCTAGGCCGTCAAGAAAATCTGCATCTAATAAAGAGCCATCGCCGTCCACTGGTAACAACAATGCAAGGATTTCCGCTCCAGTCTGATCCGCAGTAGCGCCAGGTTCAATACCGTCTAATTTCAAACCATCTGCTGCAATGTCGCGACCATCGACTGTACCGTCAACAATGATGTCTCCATTAACGCTAAGATCGTTATTAACATGAAGCCATTCGGTCGTAATTGAATTTGCGCTAATATCTGTAAAGGTATCAATAACCGCGTTGAATGTTGAACCGTCACCGGTTAATATTTGTAATGTATTATTTGCTGAATACCAATCAACGCTGTCTACACCAGCCACTGACGTATTACTCGCGGCAGTTAATCGACCGTCTTCGTCAACAGTAAAAATTGGAATTTGAGAAGAAGATCCATAAGTACCAGGTGTGACTGTTGTGTTTGCTAATTCTGTAACTACTGTCATAATGCCAGTATTTGATGTCACAGTACCTGTCACCTTTCCAGTTAATGTGACAGTAAGATCTTCTTCAATACGATCAAGTTTTTCGCCATCAAGCGCAATGTCTCTTCCGTCAACAAGTCCTGTAAGATTGATGTCTCCGTTAACATATATGTCACCAGTAAATGGTGTGTTTGCGCCTGGGCTGCTAATTTGTGTTGTTTCAATATTACTAAAAGTTACGGCAGAATCAAAATCATCGATCTTGGTATTAAATACAGACCCATCTTGTGTATTAATTTGGAAAGTATTATTTGCAGAATACCAATCTGTATTTGAAATACCAGCGACAGCTGCCGTGGTCGCTGCGGTTATTCTCCCGTCAACGTCGACCGTAATAATAGGAATTTGAGAAGCAGACCCGTAAGTGTTTGCAGTAACACCAGTGTCAGTCAATTCCGCAGTGATAGTCATTATACCGGTGTTCGTATAGGCATTGCCTTCGACATCACCGGTGATTGTCAAATCTAAATCTGTTGGAGGAACATTAGTAAAGTTATTAAAGTCAAGATAATAATCACTGTTTGCCCCGTCAAGCAAATCAGCATCAATGCCTGACCCGGCGCCATCAATCGTTAGTATTGTTGTTAAGAGCGCCGCGGTATTAGTAAAGTTTTGATAATCGAGGTAGTAATCACTATTTGCGCCGTCAAGTAAATCGGCATCCAAACCAGAGCCTGCACCATCAACTGTCTTAATTAATTCTAATAATTCTGAAGGATCCGCAGTAAAAGTAATTAAAGTATTTGCGTTTGTTGTTGGGTTGTGTTGCTTAAGGAACAACTTTCCTTCAAAAGTATTTGCAACTAATTCTCCTAATTCTAAATCTTCAAGAACAGGGGTCCAGCCTGGAGTTGTATTAGCAATGGGATTACGATCAAGCTGAATTAAAGTATCTAAACCGTCAATTTCAACAACTTCAACTAAACCTGAAGTAACTGTAAAATTGTTGGATGAAAAAGAAGCTATACCAATATTTGATGTTGTTGCTAATTCGCCAGCGATTGTAATTACATTATTTGAGACGGTGGTATCAATTCCTTCACCGGCCGTAAATGTAATTGTTTCACCAAGATTAACATTATCGGCAGAACCAAATTCGCCGGCAAAGGTAATATACGGATTAGTAATTTTTGCATTAGTAATTCCGCCGTCTTTAACTTGCAATGCGTCTGAAACAATTTCTATTGTTGAATCGTCAACATTAACATCAAACGTTGTATTTGCAACAGTATATGTTAAACCTTCGCCGCCAATTAAATTGTTTGCAACACCTTGCGAAGACGTATCAACATAATCTTTTGTCGCGGCATCTTGAGGATTAATTGGATTTGAAACATCGATGATGCGAGAAGTATTAACATCAACCGTGCCAGACCCAGCTGTAATAGTTACTGCGGCAGCGGAAGTTAATGAAAATGTTCCAAAGTTTTGTATTTGGTTTGAAGTAATATACATTTGACCAACTTCTAAACGAGTCGTTGCGTCAAATATGCTTGCGGTTGCAGTATTTTCTACATCAAGCGCACTTATATTAGATGTGCTATTAGGATCAATATAATAATTGTTATCGTCTGCATCATATAAGATTGGCGAATCAATCGATCCTGTAGGAACCACAAATTTATCAGCAGCTTTATCTACATACGCAAGATAAGTAAACCCACTGTTATAAAAACCTACCTTCCCGCCAACACCTACAAAATATGTTGTAGAATTAGTATCTTCAGTAAATTGAATAACGGAGCTAGTACCGCCAAATCCAAAAATAGCCTGATTAAGTCTTGAAGTTCCTGCTGGGTCTGCATAAAAGGCGGTGTCGTCCGCGTCAATATATCTTGACGCTGTAATATTTCCAGTTGTTGATAAGTTTTGACTAATCGTCAAATCTTCAATTGTTACATCAGCAAGTACAGACGTGCCGTCTGGGTCAAGATAATAATTTGCATTATTTGCATCAACAATAATCGGCGTATTTAAAATACCACTAATATTAAGATTATTTAATTCCGTTGTCCCAGAAGGAGTTACAAAGAAGCTATTGTTTGTACTGTCTAAAAATGTTGGGGCAATAAGGTTGTTTGCAGCGACAATATTGTTTCCGCTTGTAATTGTATTTGCGGTATTAACAGTATTAAGTTCGGAAGTTTGATCCGGGTCAAGATAATAATTTGAGTTATTTGCGTCGATGATTAAAGGTACTGTAAGAGCGCCTGTCATCGAGTCTCCGTCTGCATTTACAAAGTTGACATTTAAGTCTTCTGAAATTACATTTACGACGTGACCAAATTCATCAAATTCAATATCGTTAATTACAACGCCAGTACCGTTATTTGTATTTGCAACATTTGAAGTGTTTGCGTGGCGAATGTCCGCGATAGCAGCAACACCGGGAGTTAAATTAATCTCTATTCCACTGTTTGCAGTAATATTAGAAATATAATCAACCGTAATCGTTGTAGTAATTTCTGTGTTTGAATTACGTATGACCGTATTAGAACCAACGACGTCTCCAACTAAATCGATGTCAAAATTATGTACATAAATTTCCATCTTTCCAGGCTCAGGAGGATTGCCTGTAGGAGAGTCGTTGTAAATAACATCAACACCTTCATTAACCGTAAATTGCCACATTTGGCCGGCAATGTCTTGCGTCGTTTCAGTTAAGTCTATTACCGCGTTTGCAGAAAAAGCGATCGGAATATCAAATGCGCTTTGAATACGACCATCAGATCCTACTACAATTTGAGGAATGAATCCTTCAACACCGTAGGTATCTGCGTCCACCCCAGTGTTTGAAATTTGAAAATTAATTTCGTTATTTGCTTGATCATAATAAAACCGCAATCCTTGCCCACGAGTAATTACGGGATTGTTTTCTAACAGATCTAAGTTATAAGTATTGCCACCGTCTTGAAAAGAAAATTGCCTTGCAAATCCGCCATTTTCTAAATAGTTGTAATTAACTGCGTGACTGTTTGCGGTAGGATCGCTAACACCAATGATTTGATTGTTTGATGCATCAATACTACCGATTGGATCAAGTACTAAATTACCTGGTGAAGTTATTTCACCGACTGTAATAATTCCTTCAATTTGAATATTCCCAGTCGGTTGAGCAACAATTTTATCTAAAGAATTACCAAATCTTAATGTACCATCGTCGTCAATTTGTAATCTTTGAATGCCTGCGGTATAGAAGTCTAATTGATCGTTGTCAGCGCCTGTAGGATCTTCTGCAACAATTTTTGTATCTTGGTCGATATCAATTACAGATCCAGATAAACCTGACCACAGTGTACCATTATATGCCTCGAACCGCTGATCATCCGTATTAAATCGAATCATACCAGTTTGCGGAGTCGGCCGATTTCCTGTACCACCTATAGGAACAATGATTGCTCCTGTCATATCAAAACTAACTATTTCAGTATTGCTATCAATGATTCTTGTATAAAGGCGATTCCAATTTTTAGTTAATGAACCAAGATTAAATACCGCGTCTTGGTCTGGGACAAGATTACTTGTGAAATCAGCAATAACTTCAATGGTATCGACATCCTGATCACCAATCCTAATATTACCGCCAAGAGTAATATCGCCGACGACATCAAGATTACCTGCAATGTTTGTGTCGCCAGTTGAATAATCAATTGTAAATTTATTTAAGCCTGCGCCGTAATCAAACGACCCGTCAGCATCAATTCTTAATCTTTGAACACCAGCGGTATAAAAGTCTAACTGGTCGTTATCTAAACCAGGCGCAGATTCTGCAACGACATAAGTATCTTGATCTACATCTATTGTCCCGCCGAGGCCAGTCCAAGCAACACCGTTATAAGCTTCAAATCTAGAGTCCGTTGTATTATAACGGATCATACCTTGTTCTGGTGGAGGTCGCTGTAAGGTTGTACCGACAGGAATATTTAAACCGCCAGTACTTTCGGAATGAATGATAATACTATCAAATGTTAAACGATTATTTCTTCCATCAATTTCTGTAACTTCAAGTAAATCAAGTTGTCTTATTTCTGTTGCTGATTGACCTAATTCTACAAATGTACTACCGATAATGATATCTTTATTTTGTAGCTTTGCATTACTAATGCCAAGATCTTTAACCTGAAGTGTATCATTAACAATTTCAATTGTAACGTCATCAACATTAACTGCAATGTTTCCACCAGTTAATGTTATTCCGTCTCCGCCTGAAAATGTGCCTTCTCCAGAAAATTGTTTAAACGTAACTGTATCAGAATCTAATACAAATGTTTCAGTATCGGATACAGTAGCTACCCAAGATGTATCTCTGTTAACATTACCGTCTGTTACAAAAACAAACGATCCTGGTATTTCTTTTGTTTCGTTATTGAAATCTTCACGTTGAAACAACCACGGATCAAAACTTCCGCCCAAATCGATTAACTTGTATATACCATTTTGAGATGGCGTCAATTGATCCTTTACAAGAAGCAGATCGCCAACATTCCAAGACGTAACACCATCGATATTTAAAGTGCTAGCGTTAGGTAATGTTAATACAGTGTTTGCAGAATCATATGTTGCAGTCAAATCAATTGTAGTTGCTGCCTTTGCAGATCTTCTTAGAGATAAGATTTCTATTAATTCATCTACGTATTGCTTATTTGCAGCATCAGTTGGATTTACAGGGTCTGGTACATCGAGTAAATCAGCCTCAAGTAAACTTAATTCTGTATCGACGTAATTCTTTGTTGCGGCATCTTGTGGGTTGGTTGGATCAAATAAATCTACAATTTTGCTGCCGGATATATTGACATCTCCGACAGTTTGTATTATAATACCATTATTGGTGCTAAGGATATTATTAGCAAGAGAAAAATTGCCAACGGTGAGATTATCGAGTCCGAGGATTTCAGGAGTCGTTTCACCAAGAGTAAGACTAGTTGTTCCTAAAGTAAAGTCAACTGATGTAGTATTTATAACTACATTCGCAGTTCCATCAAAAGAAACAGCACCTGAAATAACTCCATTCAAAGCTATTTCAACTGGTGTCTCTAATGAAGAGGCAAATTCTATCGTGTTGTTAGATTCAATTAAAGTGATATGACCAAATTGGTCTATCTCAATATTTGAAATATAATAACCAACAGCGTTAGTACTACTTGTTTCGGTTGTCGTATTTGCGTGAGAAATAACAACATTTGCTGATTCAACATCATCTTCAGGAAATACAATAATTCCAGGTCCACCATCAATCCTTCTTATATAAGGACCAATAGTGTCGACGCCCAAGACAATAGAATCAGGAACAATAACAGGTTTCTTTTCGCCCTGTGCAACAATAGGTCGGGTTGTTTCCTGTTTAGGAACAGACCTTATTGCAGTTGACGAACCTACACGAACCTGAATATTACCGGTAGTCTTTACAGTCGTTTGGGATTCCTGTTCACTAACGTTCGCCGTAACACCGCCGTTTTCGCCGACAGTAACTTGAACCATTAGATCACCTCCGAAATAGTCGGAACTATTACTGCAAGTCCTTCAACTACTTTCGATATTTCTCCTGATGTTTTACGCATTAATACGTCGTATTGATATTTGCCAGGCTTAAGACTTGCCGTGTCAGCGTCAGTCAATACAAGTGTGATTGAACTATTCGGTGAATCCTTTTCAATAGTAAAAGTCGCAATACTAGTTGACGAATACATCTTTCTCATACTAGCAAAAAAATCATATGTTTCAATAGGCAAAGGTGTACCGTCAGTATCAGAAATACCAATTGAGATTCTAAAATCCGTACTTTGATCTACGTATATATTTGCTCTCGATGCCATCTGTATAGATCTCTTTATTCTTATTATACTATTTATAAATGCAAAAAAGGGGCAAGAAGCCCCTTAATTGTTTGTTGTTTGTGGGGTAACGAATTATTTATTCTTTAGGTCTTCGATTTGTTTCTTAAGATCGTCAATTTGACTTTGTTGTTCTTTCATTGCCTCGATTAATAAACCAACCATATTACCATAACTGACTGCTAAATAATCTTCTTCTTCAATATTAGATTCAACGACAACTTCTGGAAGTACCTCCATGACTTCTTGTGCAATGACCCCAACTTTACGTGTTTTAAGTTCGTCATTAATTTTATTGAAATAAACACCCCTTAATTGTAAAACTTTTTCTAAGGCATTATCAATAGTAATAATATTTTCTTTGAATCTAGCATCAGAAGAAGAAATAACATCTCCGTTTGCTTGTATATCACCATACGAGATAAATATAGAATCCGTACTGGTATCGCCTGGAGAGAATAAAAAACAAGCCTCGTTAGAAGGATTTCTTATTGAGAAAAACAAAGCCTGGCCGAGCGTTGTAAGAGCGGTTAGTCTTTGAAGAACTAAACCTCCAGGCGGGGTGCCACCAAAACCATTGGCAGCATCTTGGAACATCTTCCAATCGCCGGCGCCATCCGCGGTTCCACTACCAAAATATAATGCATTGTTTGTGCTGCTATCTCTGAACTGTAAATAACCAGAAGTATCAAATATTAAACCGCCGTCCGTTTTAACCGCAACATTAGTCTCATCTAAGAAAACCGTAATTGCGTCTGTAATATCTGATATGTCAGCACCAGCTGCAACAGTAACTGTAGCTCCAGATTCAATATTAAGAAACGCGCCGTCTTGGATATCAATCTGGCCATTAGGACCAACAATGTCTATATCACCTACAACATTAATATTAGTAACTTTCAATAAGTCTAACGTATTGTTATATGTGAATCTATTTAAGGAATCCGGTATACCAGTTGCAGGATCTGTGTTGGTCACGCCTCTCGTGGCATAAGTTTGAGCAAACCCTTCATCATCGGTATCAGATACCCAAACGATTGGCCCATCAAAATTACCGTCACCAGAAGTTAATGTATAAGAATTTATTGGCGCAAAATTATCTACCGCTGATGCGCCTTGTGCTCCTTGCGGCCCAGGTGGCCCCTCTGGCCCAAAAGGTCCTTGAAAACCTTCTCCGCTTGGTCCTTGCGGGCCCGTACCACCCTGTGCGCCTTGACCCGCTGGGCCTTGAGCACCTTCTCCTGCGAAACCTTGGAATCCTCTATAACCTTGAATACCTGGTTGCCCAGGGCCTCCATCAAATCCTTGAGGTCCTTGAAAACCGTTTGCGCCTTGGGGTCCTTGGAAACCTTGATTACCTACACCCAAGCCACCTTGAAAACCTTGCGGTCCATCAAATCCTTGGAATCCTCTGTAACCTTGAACACCGAAGCCACCGTCGTATCCTTGAAAACCTTGAGGGCCAATAGTACCTTGTGGTCCTTGAAAACCAGGCTCACCAGATCCTTGGAAACCTTGGAAGCCTTGAGGACCTAATCCGCCTTGTATACCAGGCTCCCCAACACCCGGCCCACCTTGTAAACCTTGGGGTCCTTGAAAACCTTGGACACCTTGGTCAGATGTTGCGCCATCGGCTCCCTGTGGACCAAATCCGCCTTGAATACCTTGCGGTCCTTGCGATCCAACTCCATCGTTTCCAGTTAAACCTTGGAATCCTCTTTCACCTTGAATACCTTGATCGCCGACACCGGCCGCACCTTGAGTACCAAAGTCACCTTGAATGCCTTGGGCACCTTGTACCCCCTGAACACCTTGTAAACCCTGCGCACCAGGAGAACCAGGACCACCACCTAATCCAGCCGCACCTTGATTACCTTGTAAACCTTGCGTTCCCTGCGGGCCTTGAACACCTTGTAAACCTTGCGCCCCTTGTGAACCTGGTGTACCATCTTGGCCGAACCCTTGGGCACCTTGTACCCCCTGAACACCTTGGTCCCCTTGTCCTTCAGGACCTTGCGTTCCTCCAAACCCTTGCGGACCAAAACCGCCTTGCAGACCTTGAATACCTTGCGGACCTAAAGCTCCTTGCGTTCCAAGCGAGCCGTTTATACCGTTAGCGCCTTGTAAACCTTGAGTACCTTGCGCTCCAGCGCCAGTTGCGCCTTGGAATCCTCTATCTCCTTGAATACCTTGAGTACCTTGGAAACCTTGAGAACCAGGCAAACCGCCAGGACCAGTGTCACCAGTTCTTGCAAAAGTTACAATTACATCTTCACCTTGAATGAAAGCATTATTGTTTCCGCTTACATACGCTACATCAATTGCAAAATATGATGCAGATTCTGTTAATCCTGAAATAGTAAATAAAGCAAAATCTGCAGGTGCCGACTTTTTAGAAACCTTCATGTGTCCTTTAATAGGACTGGTTGAATCGTCAATAGTTCTTAAATACGCTTCAATTAATACGCCGTAATCATCCCTGTCGCCCATATAAACAATGGTCGCCGCTGCCGCAGTTGAAGCATTCCAACTTAAAACACCAGTTGCTGCGAATGGATTCGGCGCTGTATTTGAAGTACTATAAGTGTAATCAAATGTTACACCGCCAAATCCGCCAGAGTCTCCTTGAAAACCACCAGCGCCTTGAATACCTGTCGCGCCTTGAGTGCCGCCTTCGCCAGTTGTTCCTTGTACACCTTGTACACCTTGTGGTCCTTGAATACCTGTTGCACCTTGAGCACCAGATGAACCTTGAATCCCTGCAGGACCAGCTGGTATAAAAGTTATATAAGTCTCAGGTGAATAACCGTTAGCAGTTATGATACCGTTAAGAGATACTGTATTGGTACTGATAGCAGTAACATCGAACGTTGCCCAGGCCTGGGATCCACTATCCCAGGTAATATTGTTTATTTCATAAAAAAGATCGACTGTGACAGAGTCTTTAAGCCGAAGAATTAAATGACCTTTTGGATCGGAAGGATTTGCAATTAGGTAATCATAAAAATCATCAATGTCATTATTTTCACCTATAGGCAAATCATCAATAGTAATTACAGTAGCTAAATTATCAAGATTATTATTTGTCTTGAAATAACTAACTCCAGGATTTGTACCAGGAGTTGTATTATTACTGAAGTTAAACAAATATGTAAAACCACCAGGCTGCCCTTCGCCTTCGTTACCTTGAAGACCTGTTTGTCCTTGTACACCTTGTGGGCCTAAATCTCCTTGAATACCAAACGTGCCTTGAGTACCCTGCGGACCTTGAGGACCTTGTATACCTTGTAATCCGCGATCTCCTGATGGATCAATTGCAAAAATTACAGTTGATCCGGCAGCGGCAGCGCCACCGTTGTCATTATACCATTGCGTGGTAGTACCAGCACCTTGACTGTATATGTGATTTACGTCAAATACATAATAATCATCAGGATACGCACCACCGGCCGGTTGATCCGTTGCTTGTATAAAACTGTATGAATATAATGCATAATATTCATCAGGATTATTATAATTTAATATCTTTAAATATCCTAGCGGGGTTGTTTGACGAGTTGCTGCTTCTGCATATATGTCGCCGACATAATGAACACCAGCGCCAAAGTTAAGTTCAATATTATCAAAGCAAGATCTATTAACTGCAATCTGTGTTGTGCTTGTAAAACTTGCATTGTTTAATACAATATTTGCAGCGTTCGACGCGTCAGTTAATGCGGTCGATACGTGATATAATTGATATCCAAAGTCAAGAGGACCTAAAGAAACTGGCCCGGGCACGCCAGCGCCACCCTGAATACCAGTCGCGCCTTGAACCCCAGGTGCACCAATTGGTATAAAAGTAATTAATGTTTCAGTGCCGTGAGAAGAAACAATAGTGTTCCAATTGCTAACGTTACCGTCGATATGTGATACGGTAAAATAACCCCAATTTTTGCCAACGCCATCCCAAGTCCAATCGTTAACTTCGTATACCAACCAATGATGACCACCAGCGCCAACTCCACTCGCCGGCGCTTGTACTTTTAGATAACCTCGAACACCTGCCCCACCAGCAAGACCGTCGATCCAATCTAAAAAGTCATCAATTTCAGTATTATATTGATCGTCAGGAATGTCATCAATATACAGTTGTGTTGCAAGGACCGGATCGGATGAATTTAATTTCCAATTGTTTACGCCTGGATCAAGACCTTGCGTAGTATTTGAATTAAAATTCCATTGGAAAGTCAAGCCGCCGTATTCACCTTGTTCCCCTTGAAGACCAAGACTACCTTGTAAACCTTGAGACCCAGTTGCGCCTTGAACTCCAGATTCGCCATCTGTTCCTTGAACACCTTGAGGTCCTTGTAAACCTTGAAGACCCTGCGGGCCTTGAGTGCCTTGAGTACCCTGCGGTCCTTGAGTGCCTTGAAGACCTTGTGGTCCTTGTAAACCTTGAAGACCCTGCGGGCCTTGCGAACCAGTTGTACCTTGATTGCCTTGCGGTCCAATCGCGCCTTGAATACCAGTGCCGCCTGTTAAACCTACAAAATTGAAATTAAGCTCAAATAATTGACCATAAACCCCAATTTGTGTTCCCCAATCAGCACGGCCATCGACATATGTACAAGTTAATTCCCAGTGAGTAGTTTGATCTGTTAAAGAATCGACTTCAACCCAAGTGTAATCATTATCACTTGCAGCGTCTGCCCGTTGTTTCATTAACATAAAAGCTTTTGGGTTTGAGCTTCGAGCTTGTAAATTTGCAAACGCACCTGAAACCGTTGCAACCGCAGGCCCATCAATTGCGGAAAAGTCGTCTATGTATAAAGTAAATGTACCAGCGGCTTGTAAATCATTAACACTAGTATAAAAATAAGTATTTCCTGGATCTGTTGTATTACCGTTACTTGCATAATCATAATTAAAAATGAAAGTCAAACCGCCAGTGAGACCTTCTTGTCCTGTCGAACCTTGAATACCTTGAAGACCTTGTGGTCCTTGTAAACCTTGAAGACCTTGTGGTCCTTGGATCGACTGCGGTCCTTGTAAACCCTGAACGCCTTGTAAACCTTGAAGACCTTGTGGTCCTTGAAAAGCTTGGGGACCTTGCAAACCTTGCAACCCCTGAGGACCTTGTGGTCCTTGCAAGCCTTGAACACCTTGAAAAGCTTGAGGACCTTGTATACCCTGAGCACCTTGGAATCCTTGTACGCCTTGATCACCTTGAAGGCCAGTAAGACCTTGTGGTCCTTGCGCCCCAATAAATCCTTGGGTACCTTGAAAACCGCGATCTCCTTGAATACCAGTTGATCCTTGTGGACCTTGAACACCTTGATCTCCGCGGAATCCACGAGTACCTTGAATACCTTCGTATCCTAATTGACCTTGGACACCTTGATTACCTTGTACACCCTGAAACCCTTGTACTCCGCGGAAAGAACCAATATTAACCCAATTAGTACCATCGTAAATCCAAAGTTCGTCTAATAAATCATCGATAACACCTTCACCAATATTTGCTGTTGGAAAGGTTGTGGATAATAGTGTTTGAGGATCACCAGTTGAATTAACATCAGCTACGGAACCAATAATTGTAAAACCAGGACCGTAATCGCCTTGTATGCCTTGTGTACCTGTGTTACCTTGTAAACCTTGAACGCCTTGAGGGCCTGTGCCAAGGTCTAACCATTGTGTACCGTCTGAATATTTTAAAGTACCATCATCTGCATAAACGATAGCACCTTCAAATGGAGCGGGATCCAATTGAATTGGAAACGCTTGAGGTACACCTTGGCCAATTGTAGGCGTTTTACCTGATACTGTTCTAAACCCGCTAGGCATTAATTAGATCTCCAATTATACAACGTCATCTTCTTCAGACTGACCTAACGTAAACGATAAGGTAGTATGAACGGCTAAATCAACATCAGCCTTAGCTTCTAAAATATCTCCAGATTTTAAAAATTGACCGTTTAATGAAATAGGAATTGTTTCATATGCAGGTAATTGCAAATTCCTAATAATGTAAAATGTCGTATTAAGATCATAACGATATACTTGAACATCAACAACAACTGTGCTAGCTGTAGTGTTGCATAAAATTAATGGTGAAATAACTTCAGCAACACCGGGCTCAACAGTCGTAGATCCGCCAAATACTAATTCTGGGACTTCATAATTTGGCACATTGATAATTTCTTGCCAATTAGTCGACAAAATTAAATTTTTGGCGACTGGTTTTGCGTCAGGCGCCTGCGATGTTACGATTGTAGTAATTGACATTTTTTAATCCTTTATACAAATGCTCTACTTTGAGAAGCACGTCTTGCAAGTTTTCTTACTGATGAAGTAAACGGTCTTCCTTCGATTCTACCTGTTCTACCGTTAATTCTCAATCCTCTAGCAAAATATTGGTTGTTTAATTCGTCTGAACCTGACCATCTTACCCTGCCACCATCTTCATATAATACAGATGCTAAAGCTGAAATTGCACTACCCAAGTTTCTAAAGTTAAGAGGCAATGCATTCCTGTTAACACCGGCTGACGCGCCATTAAACTGATGGGCAATTGATTCGACCAAGGATCCAAATACTAATGTGTCTGGCCTTAACAAATTATCAATAATACAATCATCAATTAAACCTTGAATCATTAATATTGTTGTTGGGTCCACTGTATAAGTACTAACTACATCTCTAATTTTTACAAATGAACTAACAAACGCGTCCAACAAGTTAGTATTATTAGGTCCATCATTAAACCAAATTGCGCCATTCCAGTAATATATATCTCCTTTGTAATAGCTAACGGAAATATCGTCAGCAACAATATACGCATCATTAACTAATGCCTGTCCAATTCCAGGCAATTCTCCAATATTTGCCTTAGTACCTTTGAACTTTAAGTAAGGAGTATTTGAATTAAATACTGGGAATACATGATCTCCTTTGTAATCAAAGAAAGATGCAGCAAAAGTTCTTGTTGCCTGTTGACTTCCAGTTGTCCCTGCAGAAGGATTTGTATACAAGAAATCATTTGTAAACGCAGTCAAGAAATTAATCGTATCTCTTCTTGTTAAAGGAATATCAATATACTTATACGTCGCATTAACATATTTGACAACATCAAATGATAATTCAATCTTACGCTGTTTCAATACATTTAACGCGTTTGTATAATCAATTCCAACCCAATCTAAATCAGGTTCTTCTCTTACATCAAGGTATTTTGTATCATTATTTATCAAAGTCTCGTAAAACATTTGGCCTATCTTTAAGGCTTTCTTACTTTCTGTTTCTCCGCCAACACCGCTATTGATAACTTGGTTTGGATAATCCCCAGTTACAATTTTTGAAGCAATCCTACCTAATTCTCTATAAGACCTTGCCGTTGCTTCAAGCTGATCTTCAGGCAAACGTAATTCATTATTCCAATAATAAAATTCAATATTCCATCGAGATGCAATATTTCCATCGTAATTCATATCGTAACTCATTGCATCAACCAAGTATTCCACGTCACGACGACATTTTGCCCTGTTGTAATCAAGAACTGTAAATTCTTTTGCAATCCAGGAAATTAGGTCGCTTGATAAATCTGCAGTATTTGTTACCAATGCATCAGCAGCTTCTACAATCGATGCGTCAACCCAGCTAAAATCAGGTTCTTCAATTTCTGGGATAGTATCAATAGTTTCGTTTCTAATACAATCTTCGATGATTCTTACTAATTCTAAACCACGAGCACCTTCAACGCCTGATCCAGCATCTTCAGCAAAATTTTGTGGAGTTGAAGTATAAGCTGAATTTTGTACGTCTTCTTTAATAATTACGCTTCTAATTAATTCACCAAGATACTCGTAAGCATCCGCGGTTTGTACTCTAGTTCCACGGGACAATACACTTGAACCGTTTTCAAAATAAATTTGAGCATTGATTCTTGTTGCTGTATTACCGCCGTATTGGATATCATGAGAAAGAGCATCAACAATAAACCCAACGTCACGACGACAAGATTTTTCATCATACCCAAGTCCGTTTAGGTTTTCCGCAATATAAACAATTGTTGAATCGATTAATGTAGAAATTTGTCGTGTTATAGTTTCTTTTGAATCAATATATGTTTGTGCAACCCAACTTGTATCAGGATCGATCCTTTCAGGTATTGCTGTAGGTCCTAAGTTTTGCGCTGCGGTCGCAACAATTAATGCTAATTGTTCAACTGCATCGCCAGTATTTGGATTTGCTGCAACGTATGTAAAGTCTTGCGCAACAGTATTTCCTTCTGAAGGAACGATTGTAAATTCTCTAGTGATTTCATTCATCACTCTAGCCAAGTGAGTAAATGCTCTCTTTGTTGGAATTCTTTGCAACTCAGGCAATACGTTAATAGCGTTTTCAAAATAAATTTGGGCCGCTTGAACAGTTGCTGAATTGCCACCGTATTGAATATCGTGTGATACCGCATCAACAATAAATCCTGTATCGCGATAACACTTAGATTGATTATAACCTAAGCCATTAAAGTTTTCAGCCAGCCAAGTAATTACAGTTTCTTGCAATTCAGGCTTAACATTTGATATCACCGTAGAAGAAACGGAATTTGAAACGCCGTATATTGAAGCAGTCGGTTCTTGTAAGGTTGGCAATCCATCTAGACTATTTGCTGCTATCACATTTGGAGTAATATCAAACAAACCTTTAACTTTTGCTGCAACCTCAGGACCAGCATCTCCGGCAGTAACTTGTGTTTCAGAATTTCCTGTTGTTGGGGTTACTGCTTGGCTTCTTGCAATTGATTCCGTGATTGCTGATAAGTGCCTAAACCCATCAACAGTTGCAGCTCTTTGATGAACAGGTAATACGCTAGTTGCATTGATAAAATACATTTCAGCATCCCACCTAGAGGCAGCATTGCTGTTATGTTTGATATCCCAAGTAACAGCATCAACCAAGTATCCAACATCTCTTTCACACTTGGCCTCGTTATAACCCAAACTCCTTGGGTAATTTGTATTTAAATATGAAATTGCATTTGTAATGATTGAGGTTTGATTAGTAGCAATTTCTGTAGCTTGTCCAGCCGTAGCCGATCCAGTAAAGTCAGGTTCAATAGTTGCAGGTATACTTGAAATATTGCCGGCAGTCAACGCATTAATGACAATGTCCAATAAGTCGTTAACTCTTGTTTGTTCAGCTGAAGTTACAACATAAGTATTAGTTATTGTTTTTAATTGACCATAAGCAGCAATTGAAGCTGTTGTTTCTTCCGAGCTTCCTAACTGACTAACTGCGCCATCAAAGTATGCAATTGCGCTAAGTCTTGATGAACTGTTGCCGCCGTATTTAATATCGTGTGTTAAAGAATCAAGAATAAATCCAGTGTCACGCTCGCAATCAGCAACGTTGTATGTTGGCCAATTTACGTTAACCCAACTTACTGTATCAGAAATAACAGTTGCTTGGTTTGTTGTAATCTCATCAAATTCTGTTGTATCTAAACCAGTTGTATTAATTTCAACCGTTGCCGGGAGGCCTGTCAAATTGCCTGCATTTATAACATCAATTATTATTTGCACTAATGCGTTTGAATCGGTTGTAAGTTGCGCTGGCAAATCAACTAGTAAATCTGCTATAGCGCTTCGCAACGTTGTGAACGCCGCGGCGGTTGGCCCTTCTTCACCGGTTCCTAACAATAATGTTGCTCCTTCAAAATAAGATTCTGCATTTAATCTTGAAGAACTATTTCCGCCGTATAACAAGTCATGACATACGCCGTCAATTATAAATCCTGTGTCTCTTTCACACTTTGCAACATCATAAGTTAACGCTGGATATGTAACCGATATCCAGGCGGTTAAATCATTAATTAAAGTTCCGCGATTTCCTGCAATGAGTGCAACAGCGGTTTGACGATCTTCGTCTTGATATGTTGCGCCTTCAGTTGCAGGGAAGAAAGAAGGTTGAATAGTCGTAACAGTTCCATCAATAAATTGAGTAACATTACGGAACAAATCTCCAATTTCGCCAACACTTGTTACATTAGGTAATTGCTGTACAAGATCTCTTGCATAATTAACAGCGGCAACAGTTGCATTAACTTGGTCGTTTGCAGGGTATCCGCTATTAGGTCGGAGATAAGCATTACCTGCTGTAATTGTATTATGATTAGTGCCAAGCAACAAATCTCTACGAACCGCATCAATAATATAGCCAAGGTCTCGAGTACACTTGGTGTTATCATAATAAATTTCTGGATGATTTGTCTGAATCCAAGTTGACAACTCAGAAATAATTGTTGATCTGTTTGCAATTATTGCGTCTGCGGCTGCAATGCGATCTGCTGTTTGATATGTTGCACCAGCGGTCGTCGGGAATGTTGAAGATTGCAAAGTGGTAATAGAGCCACTAATAACATCAGTAATTCTTGCAAAAAGAATATCAATTGAAGCGCCAGTTGAAGGCAATGCATTAATAGCTTGTCTAACTTGATCTATAACGTCAAGTTCTTCTTCTTTCCTTGCTCCAGTATAAGTATCGCGTAAGTACGCATTCCCTGCAGTAATTGTGTTATGATCTGTACCCAAACCAATATCGCGACGAACGGCATCGACAATATAACCAAGATCTCTTTCGCAAATTTCGTTTGTGTAATCAATTGACAAGAAATCAACAACTGCGCCTTGATATGTCTCTCTGTTATTTGCAACTGTTGCGTGATCGGTTTGATATTGTAATGCAACAAACGTTGTATTTGGCTCAACCTTAGCAGGAATGTTTTCAGGAGTTGCATCGTTAATTATCTCTGCAAACATCGTTCCAAGATCAAGAACAAACGCAGCTTCTGTTGCAGTCGCTGGATTCCCAGAAACGTCTTGAGTTAACAAAACGCCAGGAGACGAAGTTACTGCAGTTTCAGTAACAACTTGCGACATTACTTCAGCCAATCTTTCGTATGCAGCTGCAGTTGAAATTTGATCGTTCAACGGTAATACATTGGTACCATCAACATTGAAATAAATTTTTGCGGCCGCAACTGACGCACGATTACCGCCGTATTGAACGTCGTGAGAAATTGCATCAATGATATATCCTGTATCTCTTTCGCATGCAGCCACATCATATACTGGGTAATTGCTATCAATAAACGTAGTGACTCCAGTTTGAATTGTTGCAGTTGATGTTTGAATATCGTCATGGACTGTTGTTACATACCCAGTTAAATCCGGTTCAACAACGGCTGGCAAACCTGCAACAGATCCTGCAGAAATAACATCAATTATAATGTCAAGCAATGCAGAAATTTCAGACTGTTCTGGGAATGTTGTTACATATTCATTAATAATTTCTTTAAGTTTTGAATATGCAAAAATCGTTGGCGGTATTTCGTCAGGGCCTAATTGAGAAGCGGTACCAACAAAATAAGCATCAGCCGCACGTATAATTGCAGAGTTACCACCGTACAATATATCGTGAGACAAAGCATCGATGATATATCCTGTATCTCTTTCGCAATCTGCAACGTCGTATTTGTGAGTCGGATAATTGTTAGTAATTTCTAATAATAATGTAGTTTGAATTGCTTGACGATTATTTTGCAATCCATCTTTTGCTGCAATACGATCGGCTGTTTGATATGTCGCGCTTGGAGAATTTGGATAAGTTGGCTGAGTATAAGTTGTTACAGTTCCGTTTAATACATCAGTTACTCTCTTGAATAAAGTACTAACAACACTTGTTACACCGGCCGATACGACAGAGGCAATAGAGTTTACAAGTAGTTCTGCTTGATTAATTCCGGCAATCGTATATTCTAATTGATTGCTTAATACGTATGCAGATCCAGTTCTTAAGTAAGCATCCCCGGCAGTGATCGTGTTATGATCTGTACCTAATGTCAAATCTCTTCTTACAGCATCAAGAATATAACCAATGTCTCGTTGACATTTAACTTGGTCATATTCTGGCAAATTATTTTCAATCCATCTAGTGATTTCTTCAATAATGAAACTACGGTTTGCTTGTAATTGTTGTCTTGCATATAAACGTTCAGTTGCAATTCCTGGGTCTGTCCAAACTAATGCATTTGCTGCCGCAGTTCCGTTATCAATAATATCGTTGATTTCGTCTATTGAATTCGTGATTCTTGTTTGAGAATTAGCGTCCGATATATCATCAAGTAACAAACGCTTAAGTTCATTAAACGCTGCAATTGTTTGAGACTTTTCATTTGCGATTGTATTCGCCGCGGTTGCAGTGTGATAAGCAACGCCAGCTTGTATTGAATTAAAGTTAGTACCTAACAACAAATCTAATTGAACCGCATCAAGAATCAAACCTACATCCCTAAAACATTTTTCATTATCATACGTGAAATAATTATCATTAAGATATGCTGTCAATTCTTTTTGTAAGAATGTTTTGTTGGCTTGAATTAATGCGCTGGCCGTATCATGGCTTGCATCGAAAGATTGAGCGCCAAAGTTAATAACATCAGCAGCGCTAGAACCATTTTTCATTATATCAATAATTTCATTAAACGCATCTGTTGCTGCAGCTTTGCCAGTCAAATCACCAATATAATTTACTGTTTTGTCTCTTACGTATTCAATTGCGCCAACTGTTTCTGTAAGTTGTTCATTAATAACTTTGTCTGATCCAGCAGTTCCACCTCTGTATGCAAGGCCAGCAAAAATTGAATTAAAATTAGAACCTGTTAATACGTCTCTTGATACCGCATCCAATATTGTCCCGGTATCTCGACTACACTTGTCTCCGTCGTACGTAAAGTAATGATTATCCAAAAAGCTAATCATTTCTTGTTGTAGGAATGCCTTATTGGCCTGCAATTGTTGTCTTGCAACTG
>Ga0181594_10000515_pt1 | contig 35784 bp, 43 predicted proteins | sample 071ome_18_FD_145603 | JGI IMG/M metagenome (GOLD analysis project Ga0181594, IMG submission 145603) | Coastal salt marsh microbial communities from the Groves Creek Marsh, Skidaway Island, Georgia - 071413BT metaG (spades assembly) | ecosystem: Environmental > Aquatic > Marine > Intertidal zone...
CTCTTGCTCCTGCAAACTCAGGTGACCTAATGACGCAAACCTTAAGTCCTGCTTTCACTCTGTTCAAAACAAGGGCTTGGAGAGCTTCGCCGCCTACAGCATTGCATACAATCAAAAGGCTTCCGCCAGTAGCTGCGATATGCTCCAAAACTGGAACCAAAGGGGCAACAGCAGACAGTTCGTCGTTGATGATGAGTACTTCCGGAGACTCGAGTTCTGCTACTTGCTTTGCAGTGTCAGTAACAAAATAAGGCGACTCATATCCGCGATCGATATAAGTTCCATCTACAACTGTTAGAGTCGTATCGTATCCTTTGGCATCTTGAACTGAGACTGCACCATCCGGACCGACTCGATTAATTGCATTGCTGATTATTTCTCCGAGCTCCCTGTCTCCGTTGGCTGAAATGGTAGCAACATCCACTAGCGTATCAGAATCGATTTCAACACGCGTTTTATTTAGAACATTGACTACTTTCTCAGCCGCATCTCGCATGCCAGCAATAACATCAACGACATTGTGGCCGGCAGAGATTACCTTTTCACCGTTTTTGATAATCTCATGCGCTAAGACTGTTGATGTAGTAGTGCCATCACCAGCAACAGCTGCAGATCTCTGAGCTGCCTCACGAACCAAAGAGGCGCCAATATTCTCATATTGATCGCTCAAAAATACAGCGCTGGCAACTGTGACACCGTCCTTAGTCAAATGTGGAACTTCGCCATCACGACTAATCGCAACTGTTTTGCCCATTGGGCCAAGAGTCACTTTTACCGCAGCGGCCAGCTTGTCTACACCAGCTATCAATTTTGCTCGAGCTTCCGACCCGAACTCCATGGTTGTGCTCATCCTCGTAGCACCTGCCTTGTACCTTCTGTAAGGACTTCTCGAGCGTTGCCGATAACTCTCCTTTCAGACGTGGTTACATTTTCTGCTACTAGAAGATCACCAGCAATGTAAGCGTATTCTCTTTCACTGATGACGCCTTGTTGCCTTAGTTGCGAAATCTGATCTGCTTGCAGCATTTGCTTAGTATTTAAAATCACTTTTTCCTCCAGCCTTATTGAAAGCTTCAATCCACTTTGGCCAAGCCTTTCCAATTATAGACTTACAGTTGCGTTTTTGAAACTCTTCAAACATCTGATTTTCAATAAAATCGGATTGAGCTACCTGTAAACCCTCTAAGGGAACACTTTTTAGTTTGATCAATTCGTAAGATGTCTTGAATTGTTGTCGTCGTTCAGCAGATTTTTCACCTTCATTCAAAAATTTTAGTAGCTCATCTGGATTCTGCGTCAAAGCGTCTGCTCGCTTGGCACCGATACCGGAAACTCCAGAGACATTGTCAGTTGGATCGCCCTTTAGAGCTTTCCACGTCAAGTAGTCGCAATGCCAAGGATCGAGATACTTCTTTTTCTTTGGATGCCAAAGTCTAACTCTGTCAGAAATCAGCTGAATAAAATCGCTATCTGTCGAAACGATTGTCACGATATCATCTTTATGAGTAACGGTTGCTAAATGACCAATGACATCATCGCACTCGCGCTCTGGGTGCCGAATATAAATAAATCCAGACTGATTGATAATCGTGTGCAGTATTTCAGACTTTTCTCGCCAAAATTCCGGATCATCTGTCTTTTGACGATTAGCCTTATAATCAGCTGACAATTCTTTCGAAATTGAAGCGTGGCCTTCATCAACAATGTACACGAGATCTGGGTCGTGGTTCTTCAATTCTCCTTTGAGCATTCGAAAGAAATTAAAGAATACTTTATGCGGACCATCACCAAAACCGTATCGGGCTCGGTGCATCAAGTTCATCGTGTCAATGATTAGTACATTTTTCATTGCATATCCGCTGGCAAATGAACTCGAGCACGAGTTCCATCAGGCAAAGTTATCATCTGCACACCGCGAGGAGTCCTTGGGCGAGATTGAGAGACAGGAGGTTGCTCCGGAGCCGGCTCTGGCAAACTTTGCTCTGCCGGTTCTTTATTCTGCTCTGGCTCTTCTTCTGGCACTGGAAGCTCTTGATCCTCGCTAACTGGCTTCTCAAAAGCTCGAGCTTGCTCTCTAGCTTTTACAGCCAAGCTGGCAACCATATTGGCAGCTAATTTTAGCAAATGCGCTTGGGCTTCTTCGACTGTCTCGAATGACCCAGCTATTAGGCCTTTTTTGCCATGGTCTTCTAGAGATATTATTTTTTCATCCACAGTGGAACACATGTGTTGAATTGTTGTTCCTTCCCATGATTCTAGCGTCTGCTTAGAATGAACCTGAACAGGCTCAATCGCTTTTGTGCTGCTAGAGATGATGTAAAGGACTTGTCCGATCTTATACACGATTCAATTCCTCAAAATCATAAACAAAGTTAGTTGGTTGATTCTGCCAATAATCGATTGAATGCATGATTTTCTGTTTACCTTTAACAGCTCGTTCACTGCATTCTGACAGTTTCTTTTGAAGTTTGGCTAGCTCGATTTCATTCTTGCTACGCACGTTACCCCACAAGACTTTACACTTTGATTCAGCAACGTGTTTCGTCAATTTAGCCTTACCCCTAGACGATTCGCTTGGTACAGCAAAGTCGTCTTTCGTAAGTCCAATATAGTGAAGCACAACGAATTTTTCAAATTCCCTGTCAGCCACAACGTAAAGGTAATCAAGTTCACCTTTTTTGGACAAAGTGGCATAATCTGTTTGTAGGTTTATTCCGCCTGTAGGGGTAGGCGTTGTAATTTTGCACTCGAGCTCTTTATTGAGCTCGCCAATGAGAATGTCAGGCTCGCCGGTTTTGCCATTGTTGCTGACACCGGTGTAAGATTTTGATAGCTCTTGAGCAAAGAACTCTTCTTGTGCGGACGACATAAGAATGTTTCGTCGCCCGGTATTATCAAGCATGCACAGTCCATAATTTCTATGCAGCGTTTGCAAATCCTGATGGAATTGCTTCATACTTGCCAAAGCAGAATGGACAGCGTTACGCGAAATGTAGCTCATAGAGACCTCCTAGCAGAACTATGAGATCATTATAACACGTATTAGATTTCTTTACACAAAACTACGAAAGTGAGGCTCGAACTCTTTCGGTAATGCGGCTGCCAGCTGCTGCAGCTTCTGATAGTGGCTGCAAGCCCAAAACTGCTCTTACTTGGTCGAAACTTTGAGGATCTAATCCTTCTTTAAGAACTGACATGTCAGCATACTGATGAAGATCCATTTGCGTCACTGGCAGATCTTCACCGTCCGGACCAGGCTCGAACTCTCCAGTTTCACGAGACTCAAAGACGAAAAGAAATTTTGGCATTTCTTCTTCATCTGGGACAGCAATGAAAGGAATGTGGCTGGTTAGGCCGTTTTCATCGGCCTCTTCGTAATAAATCTCAGGAACCCAGTTGTTTTTCATACGACCTCTATACGCGCAAGCGTTGTTTCAAATTCTTGAACTCTTTATACAGCTTGTCGTATTGATCGTAAACTTTCAAAAACTCAGAAGATTCTGGCAAATCTTTTCTATTCTTTACCAAAGAAAGGGTCTGATTATCGGTCTCAAGATCTTTTCTAGAACCCTGGATAATGTCATCAAAAGCTTTCAGATCTGAGATGTATTGCTGGTCAAACTTGGTCTTTGCCTGTTTGAAAACTATGGCTGACGCAGCCTTCATTACTTCATCGTCTGTCATCTGCTCAACTGCTTTGTTTTCAACATCCGCGAGCTGATTTCTGAACTCTTCCGATGAGGCCAGTTTTCGACTCTGCTCCTGGATATCTGCCATGACGCTTTTCATGCCTCCGATAGCATCAGATGAAAGCGCTGAATCTCTAGCGATTTCCTGTGTTATCTTTGCAAATTCTTCTAAGTTTGCAGTCGAGACTAGCTTGATTACAGCATTGGACGCTTCAATGGTCGGTATTATTTCTTGCATCAGGACAATTTTGTCTGCCAACATTTCTGAAGCGGCTGCATCAAATTCTTGATCGATACCTGTCAACTTAAAGAAAGTGTCCAGCCATTCATTCGGATCTGTAATTCTGTCATCGGCTTGTTCCAGTAAGCGAGACTCGTTTTTGGTTCCTTTGGATCCCTTGGCGGTTGGGGCTTTGGATGCCGATGAGCCTGAAAACAAATTAGTCAGCCTCATAAGCAAATTTCCCTGTTTACGCATTTCATCGTAAAGGGCGCCCATACCTAACTCTGTTCCGGCTTGTGGATTTTCTGGTGTGCCTGTTTGGAACTTGTTCATCTTTGCTCGGATCGACTCCCAATCCTCAGCGGCAATAATCTCTGCGGCATTTTTGCCAGCTGCGACACCGGCCTGAATGCCTTTCGTCGCCAGAAAGAGGTTAGGTGCCAAAGCGATTGTCATGAAAGGATCTGCGTTTTTAATGGCATCCATGCTGTCTTTGACGATTGGCTCCCACTCTTTGAGCAGTTTGTCGTGCTTTCGCTTGTAGTCGGATCTGGCTCCTTCCAACTTTTCCGGGTTCTTTCTGTACAGAAACTGCTGGCCGAGCCACCTGAACTCGTTCGATATGTCCATGGCAGTTAGTTTCAGGCTCTTGAAGATGTCGCCGAAGGCTTTGCCAATTGCAGAAAACAGCCCCGAATCCGGACCGTAAGGGTCATCCCATTCGTGTAAAGCCTTGTTTTCACGCAGGAGCTTTTCAAACTTTCTCTTGCTTTCTAGGTAGCGAATTTGCTGTTCAATCTTTTTGTTTTTCACTTTGTTCTCCTAGAATTTGCCAGCCATCTTGAGCATCCGAGAGGAGTTTGACATGCCAGTCAGCCTTTTTCTTTGACTCTTGGATTCGTTCAAATTCTCTTCTTTTTTTCTTAGCTCTTTTTCTACTTCTCTCAATCGGCGCCTAAGAACCCTGAGAACTCCGTTGTAATAAGTGCGTTCATCAGACCTAGTGCTAGAAAGGTCGCGCGTATGCACTGCGTCGTGAATTCTATTTCTTAGATCTTCTGCGCATTCGTAGCCATTACAGTCCACGAAATCTCCGGTCATTGTCAAGTGTTGACCACGCTTGCTTGCTTCAACCAGCATGATCAGATCAATGTTACACGGCGCAGAATCAATCATTCTTCACCAACAACAATAACTCGAGACTTAGGAGCAGATTTTGCTTTTGCTTTTTTAGGTTCAGCTTGTGGCTTTGCTTTGACTTCTCTTTCTGCTTGTTCAGGATCGGAAGCTGCTTCTCCAGATTTGACTCCTGCCATAACTTGAGCCAAGCTGTTTAGGTAAACAAGGACTTGGCGGCGCTCATCGACTGAGAGCTTATCAACATAGTCTTGCAGGTTTTTTCTCACCTCAGGGTCTTTGATTGACTTTCCGCCGCGCAGTAGGTTGATGTTGTTTGCAATAGACTTAAAACTTGGAGCTTTGATTTGTTTTTTCGAAACATCTTTTAGCTTTTTGGAAGTTGCAGTTCCTGGGGTTTCTGCATCTTCGTCCTGATCTGCTTCTTCTGGCTGGTCTTCAGGCTTTTCTTTGCTAGGTTTTCCTTTCAGTTTCTTAGGCTCTTCTTCGTCCTTTTCTTCTTCGGCTTCCTCAACTTCTTCAATGTTGCCATCTCCGGCTCGTAAGCCAAGCTTATCAACGGCTTTAGATTGACGCTGCTGACGCTGGCGCTCATCATCCATTACTTCATTGATTGCAATGGTAATAATATTGTCGAGTTCATCAAAGAATTTCATCTGTCGTACCTAATTCGTTGTTGAGTATGCTCTTTGTATTTACGGTCAAGCTCTTGCCGCTTTTCCCACATGTCATGAGCTCGTTGAAGATCGTGTTGATGTTGTCTGTGCTGATCTTCTCTATGAGCTAGATCTTGCACAAACTTATCAAAGTAATTTTCAGTTGTATCTTGATTTTGTTGATTTTGGTTTTGATCTTGCATGTCACTAAATATCACATTGAAAGAACAATGTTACGTACCAAATGCCATCTTTCTTGTGGGCATGTGTGTGCGTAATATCGTATTGTCTTTCGAAAAAGGTTGCTAATATTGGTTTTGAAATTGGATTTACAAATCTGTTCAAGTGATTTTTGGGAGATTCGACAATAAAAAAAGAATCAGTCCATCCGGCTAGTTGATATCGAGAATCAGAAATGCCTTGAATTTGCAAAACTATCTCATCTTGCATTTCTGGTTGATGAGCACTAGGTTTTGCTTCTAAAGAGCTACTATCTATCAGATCTTTAATTGAATCACTTACAAAAAAACTACTAGACTCTGACGGATTTTGTCTCATTGTAGATCTCATCAACCTTTCGAGTCCATTCGACATCTAAGTCGGTTACTCGATCCATTACCTTAGTATTGATCTGAATCAAGACTTGTAAATTGTCTATGAGTATTCTACCGTGATGAGACATTTCTTGTTGTAATTGAATCACATCCTCTAGAAAGTAAATTAATGATACCGCATTGTCAAATTTAAACAGTCTTTGTAGGGACTCAGGGTCTTCTAAAAGTTCCCAAGTTTTTTCGCTCGGTACAACTATAGGCACGCTTCCGGGAAGGTTTTCCTTGAGAATCCCAGCTCTGCTAATAGGATCGACTTTTTTCAGTTGCTTTTGCTCCCGAAAATAGCTTTCCATTACATGCGATACATTCATTACATTTTCTCTGCAACATATGGGTCAGCAGCGGCTTTTTTGACAATGTCAACTAATTTTGCTTTTGAAAGCTTTGAGTATCTCTGAAGTGCGGTCTCTACAAAATCATCGCCAGTCATGACTAGCTTTTTCATTGCCTCAAACCCTGAAGCAATTTTTTCCTTAGCATCTTCACCGGCTGCAGCTGTAAGAGTTCCTTTTGCAACGTCATCATCAATTCTAGAAGCTACTAGATCGTCATTTCTAGGCACTTTGCCGGTAAGTTGGTTTAGCAACGTATTAATTGTGCGATCAGAAATTTTCAATCTATTCAGAAAATCAGTCGCTTTCTTTCTGCCAGATCTTTCCAGCTCTTTCAAGGCTGGTTCGGCAATTGCTTTAGCGACAAAAAACCTGAAGGAAGGCAGCTCTGTAACGTGATCCTTGTTTTTCACCATGTATTCTGCATCTTCTTCATCAATTAAGTCTGCTTGCTGGAGAACGTCAACATATTCGCCAGCTGCAAAATCAATCAATGCATCAACTTCGTCAGCAGGAACACTTTCAAACCTAGCCATTCTGGAAAGCAAACGGTAGAGGAAATTTTTGACACCTGATGGACCTGCAAATCCAGTTGCAGCAGCAATTTGCTCTAATGAAGCTTCTCCAGCAGCAGGCGGTTCAGCCATGGCTTCTTCCTCGTCACCAAATTCCTCTTCAAAGTCAGCTTGCATTTGCTTTAGATCTTCATCTCTAAACTGCTCTAAAACCATTTTTCTGATTCTTTTTTTAACTGATTCCATTACTTCTGCTCCTGCGTATCTAGATTTTAGCATTTCGTCGTCGACCATTGATTCAATTTTGTCACGAACTAATGTATAAAGTTTCTCAATTTGATCTTCTGGCACGTAAGAGGCCAAAGTGGACATTGCTATTTCAAAAGATCTCTGACTAGTGGGCACATATTCTGGATCATCAACTGGCGGACGATCTGTAGAAAGTTGCGTCGACACTTGTTCTTTCGGAACAATTGGATCAAATTCTGGCAAAACTTCGTTTGTTATGTCTGGTCCGGGCCTATCGTAAATTCCATAAGCTACGTCTATATGGCCACCTGCGCTAGACTCTACCAATCGTTTCGATTTCTTCATGTCAATAAATATTGTTACTTAATCGTTTTTACGATGTGTGCTGCGCCAATTGTCAAGCCGATGCCGGCCAACAAACCCATGGAAACCACAAATCCAGGATGCTCATACCACGGAGTAGGTCTGTAGTTCTTACGTAAGAAATCAATTTGTTCCTTGTTGATTTCGACAATCTTCTTGTGCTTCTCTTGCAGGGCTGCATATTTGCCGTTAGCAACATCTAGCTTGAGCTGAATTTCGCTGCGTGCAATTTCCACTGCAGCTGACGTTTTAGCTTCTGCTAGTTTGAGGGTAATCAGTGTCTTTCTCTCAGCTTCGATTTTCGCAGCCAAGTCTTTGCTAAATAAAACGCCCTGGAAGGGAGCACGATCGCCCTTGTCTAGTGGAGACACAGCGTCGTAGGCAAATGCTCGCGGAGGCTCGGCCCATGAAATGGCAGGCACTGTAGTTGTTGCAAAACAAAACAACGTAAGAATGACAACAAAATTTCTCATCAATCTTCCTTTTTAGTGTTTACAGCAAAAGCGCCGAATCGAGCTGCAAGCCTCCTGGCCAGCTCTTCATTGTCAACGCTCTTGTTATCTTCGACCCGATCTTCAAATTCTTTTTGAATTTCTTCCTCTTTGGTTTCCAGGTCTTCTTTAACGTCTTCCACTCTGTCGCTGTGGTCTTTGGCAGCCGTCTCTTCCACATTTCGAACTTTGTCTTGAAACTGCTCTTCAGCTTTCAGTATATCATTGTGCGCTTTTATCGTATTGTTCAAAACATTTTTTTGAGACCTGGCACGCCACCATACGCTCACGGCCAGCAAGAGTCCTGCCCCCAAGCCTAGAAAGAGCTGCCAATATTTTTTCACAACACTCTTTAATTTTTCCCAAAAAACTAACATGCTAATCTCCGAACGGATTGTCTTCACCGATTGCATCGTAAAGATTCTCGGTGTACTTTTCTTCCAATTGTTTGACTAAGTTCTCTCTTTTTGCCACACAGTAATCATCAACAATTTTAGACATAGCTGGATGGCCTTCTGCAAAAAGGGAAGCAAAGTGCTCAAATACTTCTTGCATAGAAAGGCCTTTATCAACAACGGCTTTTTTAAAATCGACGTGTGTTTTGGCAAAAAGGGAAATGTGGACTGATTTTTTACGATTGGCGTTAAGGAGAGCTTTGACTCTAGCCTCCGCCTTCACCTCTTGCTCCGACCGCGATCGGCGCTTCTGGGATTTCTTCTTTGGCTTCTCTTGCGATTCCATACTCTTCATCTAATATGTCGAATAGAACACGGACAGTGTCCTCACCGTAGTGATTGTTGATGAAAGACTCAGTTTTGTTTAGGATCACAGACTCCCAATCGATCAAGTTTTGATAGTTTTTAACCAAGCGAGCAACATCGGCTGCGAAGCTTCTGAGGTCGATATCTTCAGCTGCGGCTTCGTGAAGTCTTCTATTCTCTGCCAGTTCTTCTGGTTCGTTTACAACGGCTGATTTTCTGGCTTCTTCTTCAAAATCAATTAGAAGAGCTTCAAGCTCTTGATCTATGGAGTCGCTAAGCTCGTACTGTTCTGCTGAGCTTACTTCGATCTTTTCTTCTTCTTGCTCAGCCTCAGTTTCGTCTTCAGCCTCGCCTTCGCCTTCAGCTTCCTCAGCATCTTCTTCATCGCCAAAAATTTCTTCTTCGGCCGTGTCTTCACCGGCAGCTGCTTCTTCCTCTTCTTGCTCAAAAAGATGACGGTACGAAGTTTCTTTTAAAGAGTATCTAACACGGTTTTTCATTCTGAGATCCTCGCAATTTTCTCGGACTTTTTAAAGCGCTTTTCAATGACATTCCAGTTGAACTCGCGCATCATGTTGACAACGTAACCTTCTAAATTGTCGACGTAATCTCGGTAATAACAGCCTTCACTGACATCAAGAACAATAACAGGCACTGCTGAAAAAGGTACGCCAGCATCGGCCGTATCGACAACCAAGTTAATGTATCGTTTTAGATAAATGCTATAAGCAGTGACTGCGTAGCCATCACGCGCACTCTTTGCACAGCCTATGAAATCTTTTTGCCAATCATCAAACGTACCAAAATCTCTATTCAGACGCATGTAGCAAAGCATGTCCATGTTGATTTGGCTATTGAGATCGCTGATATTGTCTAAAAACTGTCCTTGCAAAAATGCATCGTTGATTGCATAAGCCTCAGCAATCTTTTGATTTCTGAATGCGCTGCCGACTTTATTTGCATTTTCCGGATTGGCTCCTTCGAGTTCAGCACTAATCTTGTTCAAAGTGGCAACTGTATCCTCAAAATGTTTGATTCGAGCTGCCTTGACTTTTGGACTCAATTTTTCTGTGCTAAGCGTGAATTTTTTTGGCTCGACAACGTAAGCCTCATTGATTCTCTGCTTCTTAGGAAGCACGCTGTCGATTGCTTCAAGCACTTCATTTTTTAAGTTATCTCTCATTTGACCTCGTACTCCTTTTCAAATTCATCGGCTGGCACCGCTAGCAAGTCGTCTTCCTGTTCGTCGTCCTCGGCCGGCAGGTAAAACAAGTCATCTAGGCTAGAAACGGGATCAGCTTCGTATAGAACGCTGTTTTTCTTTTTGCGATCTGACAAGACTCCATCCTCAGCGGCCGGATCAAACCTAGGCTCTTCGGGAGAAGCCAACATGACCGTGACTTTTCCGTCAGGCTCCTGCAGCACCTGGTCAACAGTATACTCGTACTGGGAATCTTTGTGTCTCACCTTTAGTCCGGGAGAAATGATGATATTTCCACGCTTGTCTTTGATATCAGTTTCAGTCATTTAGTAGTCCTGCCATTTTTTGCCAACGGCCCATGTTTTGCTCATCGAGACGATTTTGCACGTAGCGATCCAGATATGAGAATACGAAACGTCTAACGTGTGATCGACTTAGGTCTTTTCTGGATTCTGCAGCTTTTTTCATCATTGCACTTGCCAGCTGAGGAATCAATTTTTCTAAAGAGTCAAAATTATTCTTGGCAAATCTTTTTGATCTGACCAAAGCCTCTTCGTGATCGTCTCTCCAAGCTTGAATTGCTGCAGAAACTTCACCCTCGATTGCCTTAGCTGAATCGTCTAATGCCATGCCGATCATGTCTTTAAGGTCGCCGATTCTGTTTTTAGTTTGAAGTGATTTTTGACTAGTTGGAGACAGGCTGTTGACCCAGTTTGTCAGCGCATCAAAAGCTGCATCTTTGGGAGACTCCGAATCAGATGCAGCATCTTTCACAGCATTTTCCAATTCACTTCCAGCTTCTTTCTGAGATCCTGCTGCTTCCTCTTCAGTTGCCGCTGCTTCAGGCTCGCCCTCAGATTTTTCTGTTTCCGGGGCTTTGGCATCGTCATCGGCAGCAACATCTTTCATTTCATCTTCAAGATCGGTAATTGTTTCTTCAGGCGGCGGTTTTGGTGGAGCTTTGCCTAAAAGATTCTCAATCTTGGCATTGACCAATGCATCGGCCGTAGTTTTTGCCAATGCTTTCATATCAGCGTTTAGCATGGGATCAGAAGACATGATCTTTGCTTCTTTTCCCGTTAGGGCTTGTGAAAAGAACCCCTTGACCTTTTTAAACAGAGTCCCACCAAAGCTTTTCGTAAGCTCGTCTTCGAGACCCTTAGAAACTTTTTTCAAATCGACCGTTGGGTCTGCACCAACTGCATCAGCCAGGGTTTGCTCCGGATCTGCATCTTTCAGGATTGGCGCCAGGTCTTTTCTGATTTTTTCCATGGAGTTTAGAAAACCCCTGCCAAAATCGACGGCCTTGGTGTTTAGCTTAATGGCAGCTGACGTAATTTGTGGCAGTGTTAGTTTTTTGCCAAAGAACCCAGACAGAACGCCCGAATCAAAACTGACATTTGTTAGTTCTTTTGAAGTTTTATCGAGTGCTCCCTCTAAAGCCGTTGTGTAATCGTACAAAGGTTGGAGTTCAGCTTGTAACTGCAGCTGATCCATATAAGATCTTAGCTTTTTCAAGGAGTTTTTGGCAGTATCAGCTACCTTCCTGACAGATTCAACGTCAGCCTTGTCAATCTCTTCTACAATCAAGTGTTTGATTGAGCCTTCTTCTAACGATGCACTAGCAAATTCTGGATGCGTTGCGCATTTCTGCAATATTCGATAGAACTGCTCATCTAAATTCTGGCTCATAACAACTCCTAAAACTCTACACTAAATATCACAAAAATTTAGATAACAGAAAAAAATTAGATAGAAATTGGTACCTCTGCGTGCTGTCGCACTTCGCGATCAGCTTTTCCTAAAATTTCAACGCCTGTTTTGTCTCTATACTCCTCGAGATAGATGATCTCTTCAATGCCAGAATTGACTATGGCTTTTGCGCACATCTTGCAAGGAGACAGAGTGACGTACATCTTTTTAGGCTTGGGATTGTTGTAATCTAACTTGATCAAGGCATTAATTTCAGCGTGGATGCAACCGCTCTGCCCAGGCTCCAGAGATTCAACCTCGTTACTGCCACCAGCTTGGTCGCCATTGTAGCCCATTGCCAAAACTTGTGTGTTGTCTTTTGAGACCACAACTGCGCCAACCTTAAACCTAGGATCAATGCTTCTTTCTGCAATGGATTTTGCAAACTTCATCCATATGGAATCCCAAGACGGTCTATTGTGCACTTTCACCCTCGTTTGCAAAGATTATGTCAATATCGTGTTCAGCAGTTAGACTAAAGCCAGCTGCTTTTTTGTGCCCGCCGCCGCCGAACTGTTTGGCAATCTCACTAACATCAACCTCGTCATGAAAAGAGCGTAAAGAAACTCTAGTTTCTCTTCTATCGTGATCGAAGTACCAAATTACCACAAAATCACAATCTGGCGATAATTTAGCACCAATTTCGCTCATCCAGTGCGAAGAATTGACAATGTAAATTTTCTTGCCTTGCCAAGTTCTCATAGTGGCTTGATCAGATACCTTTTTGACAACAGTCTTCGAATAAGCCAAAATGTAAGACCCTCGCTTGCAAGCATCATCGAATGCAGAATCGTCTTCAAATTCAGTAAAAGCTTCAAAATCAAAAGGGACCATGTCGAATGCTGCCGCAAATTCTTTAGAATAAGGAAGCTCCCACTTCCACAAGTCTCGATCTTCGATGTACTTAATCACCCTAGGCGCATCTTTGCCTGGATGAAAGTGATGCCACGCTAGCATCGCGCCGCTGTGATTCATATCAAAGTGTGCGTTGGGAACGTCGTGCAAAGCAACCATAGCAGATTTATGGTGATCGATAATCACTAAACTAGCTGCTTTCTCTATCATGTCCAAAACGACTTCTCTAGAATACGAAAAATCTAAAATAGCAACATGCTTGCCCGATACATCAGGCGGCGGATCGCCATGCGTGGCTGCATAATATTCGGCCTTGTTGCCTAACAACTTCCAAGCAGACCAAGCAGCACCGAATCCATCGCTGCAGTTTGCATGGTATATGACACAGTCAATTTTTGCCGGATCAAACTTCATGTTTTACTCTGTCTTAAGAAATGGTGCATGCTCGTGACACCGAGGCTCGTATGTTTCAGCGCCTCCAACCTCGATGTGGCTTAGACCAGAAACCTTAGCCACTGTGTAAAAAGCATCATTTTCACACTGCGAACACACAGCAGGACAAACTTCAACCTTCGTTGCCCAAGGCATCATGGATTGCACTTCATCAAAGAAGAGGCCGTGAGCAGACAGCTGAATCGTTGAAACATAAATAGTCTTTCCATTTCGAAACAGCTGAACCAAGGCGCTTGCTACTCCATCAATCATAAAAGCTTCATCGACAGCAATGATATCAGCTTTCTTTGTATAATCAAAAATTTCACTGCCATCAGAAATGCATATTGCTTCGCATGAATGTCCGGTATGGGTTACAATACTCTCATCTGCGTATCGATGATCCATTTTAGGTTTGAATGCAGCAATATTTTTGGACTGATACTTTGCTCTGTCCAAAGCTGCCAACATTCTAGATGTCTTGCCGCCGAACATGGGGCCGGTATAAATTACAAACTCTGGGTTACTAGGCATCGATTATCCCCCACCACTTTAGTGTTTCTATTAATCCAGTTTTAAAATCAGTATTTGGTCGCCAAGATGTTTTTTTCGTTATCTTTTCTATAGAAGCCTTAGTGTGCTTAGCATCCCCGGGTCTAGCAGGGGCATTGAAAATTACGAAACCACCGACTTCAAACGCAAGCATTTCTAAAATATTATTATTAGAAATTGAATCTCCCGTCCCAACGCAGAAGACACTAAAAAGTTTATCTTCCTGGGTTCTAGCATTTTCAGTAGCTACGGTGATAAAAGCATCTGCCACATCTTCAACATAAACCATGTCTCTAGTTTGTTCACCGTCGCCGTCCGATCTCAAGGACTCATTTTTTGAAAGCCTATCACACCAAGCTGCAACTGCAGTTGCATATGGATTATCACCATAGCAACCCGGGCCATAAACATTGAAGAGGCGAAGAGCAACAGTTTCAACGCTGTAAAGATTGCTAAACTGTTCCATAAAGAGTTCACAGCAATATTTTTGAAGACCATACGGGCTTTGAGGCTTCTTGGGATCGCCCTCACTATAAGACGAAGAAGCATCGGGCCATACATCTCCAAAAACAGCTGAAGATGATGCAAACACAAATTTTTCAATATTCGCTTGGCGACATGCTGAAAGCAGCTCAACTGTTTTCATAAGATTAACTTCAGTAGAAAGAGCCGGATAATTGACGCTATATTCTACCCTAGGATTTGCTGCCATGTGAAAAACATGAGTATATCCACCCTCGACAAAATGACTTAAAAACTGTGAATCTACAAAGTCACATGTAGCTACAACCACATCCCCCGGGCTGAAGCTTGCTTTTGCATAAAACTGCTGTATCAGACTAGGGATTACCGGCCTAAAACTTATTCCCTTGTCTGACAAATTACTGATATTTCCCGAGGAGAGGTCGTCAACAACAGTTACCTCAGCCCCTCTTTCTACCAGTTTTTTCACAAGGTGCGAACCGATAAATCCGCAACCTCCAGTTACTAATGCTTTCATTTTTACCCTTTTATTAGAACTAAAATCTAACTTCGCCCCAGTCACGGTAGCTGTCAATTTTGTCAAAAATAGTCTTGTCTTCCAAAATAGGTTCTTTGCCTACGTTCCACATCCAGTGGTTTTTGTCAGGTTCGTTCTTTGGAATATATTTCCAGACTTTTGCATCATAGTTGTAAACTGTTGGAAATGGAGGCAAATTCTCTTTTCTCTCATTTTTCGTAAAAGCCAAAGAATCTGAATCTACAGAAGCACCACCAAGCTCACCAGCTTTCAAGTTTCTAGATACTGCGACAGCATGGTGTTCTGAATTGTTCCATCCAATTTGAAGAGCTCTACCCAAAACTCCAGTGGAGATTGCAAACCAAACATGACCCGGATCTCCATGAGCCTCTCTCAGGTTTTCAACAACTCTTATTGCACATGCTGTCACCAATTCATGCCTTAGGCCGAGTGGGACAAAACAAGCGTTATTTTCTTCTGCCCATCTTTTGGCAACCGAATTGAGATTTGGCATGGCAGCAATTCTCATAAATTTAGGCTCGGCGCCTCTTTCAATACAAACAGCTTGATGATGCGATATTTTTTTAGATGAAGGCATAAACAGTACGACGCGTTTGTCGTAACGTTTGGCAACTTCTAAAATTGAAGGGCCAGCTAAGCCAAATCTGGGCTGAACATAGACAATTGTATCTTGCTCCACGTTGGACATTAATAGATCAGCAAATCTACATTTAGATCCAACCATGTGATCGTCTCTGACGATTTTTACTCCTTCATGCTCAGTTACAATTGGCAGCCCGTAGGGATCTTCCCAGTTTTCTGTCATTGCCAACCACTCATCACGAGTTCGCAGCTGAAGGTCTTTATTAATTCCATCTAATACGTGATTGTTGTGTGCCATTTACCACTTCCACTCGTTAGTGTCTACCATCCATTTTTGACGACCTTTAGGATGATTTTCAATAATTGAATTGTTCCAAATTTTCTTTCTATCCAAATGTGCGTAAGTCTTTTCTCGATTGTCGGGTATGTAATTTTCGACATATCGAATGTAATCGCACATTACGTCTTCTAGATCTTTTGGAAAGCCACCAGTGTGCGTCTTAGCTTCTTCCATAACGACGTCGTAAAACTGAGCCTTATTGATCCTGCCTGTCTTTGTAGCAAAGAGATCCATGGCTTCTTGGGCATTTTTGCCGTAATACATGTGGCTGCCTTCATCAACAATGTCGATATAGTAATCAGCCAGATCTGCAGCAGTTGCTGTATACTGGAAGTGGAAAGCTTTCATGCCTCTCTCACGATTCCACTGGCACATAAAGTCCACAATTTCTCTAATCAGAGCTTTTCTGCCCGTGTTATTAATTGAATCGACAAAGTGCCAGACATCGTCAACTAACTGGAGGGCGTATTCGCCAAAATATACTTTGCCACCAGTCTTGTATTGATCTCGAGGTTTTGGAAACGCTGGAATCTGGTTTCCTATGCTAGTATACATGACACCATCATAGTTTCTGATCCATTCTACCATGTCCTCGACTTTTTCAAGCTTTGCCAATTCAGGCAGAATCGTATTGCGATAGCCGTGATCCACCTCAAAAGAAGCACCAGATCCAGTAATTCTATGCGTCAGAAATACAAACAACCACTCTCTTCTGGTCCAAACTTCATGAAGCCCTCTGTAGCTTTTATTTCTTTTTTTGTGGTCTTCATTCCATTTGTAGTATTTTGGAGCATGATCTGCAAACCAAAGATCTTGAATCATGTTTTGGAAACCTGCATGCTTCCTTTCAACAGTGTCATAAATGGTTACATTTTCAATGAGGTCGTCACCGCAAGAACCGACATAAGGTTCTCCACCTAAGTTGCATTTGTTTTGAACTTCTTTTGCCATGGCAGCGTATAGAAGAAAATCATTGAAATACTCTGTAAAATTGACTTTGTCTCTCATTTTACCTTCCACATGTAGTGTTCTGGGGAAATATGGACTGATCTAGGTTTTTCCATAAAACGAAAATCTAATTCGCCTGTCCCGTTGATAAAGTTATCAGGCCATTCTATGAAAGAAAATTCGTTTTTACTGCATGCATTCATCAGTGCTTCATTGAACCAAAGATGAACATTGTTTCTTTCTTCCCAAGTTCCCCAATAAGGCTGCCCTTTGAAGTAACCGGTTTTTGGCAATTTTCTAGATACATTCTCAATTGGTAAGCTAGCTACAACTTCAATTGTTGGAACTTTATTTTCCTGCTGCCAATTCTTCAACTCTTCAATGTATCTTTCAGCGAGGTCCAGCGTAAGCTTCTTTTGCTCTTCTGGAGTTGTGGCTAGCCGACAAAGATGGTGTCTAATATCGATATTTCCAAGATAAGTTCTTAAAAATTGCAAGTTTCTTTCTTTAGGATTGAATTTTTCAGTCCAAGTATTGAAACCTTTATTTAGAGCACCATTTAGAGTTTGACCATCATTTCTGGAAAGATGGGCATCAGTTCTCCAAGCACTCAGCGCATGCGAGTCTCCAAAAACAATTCCGATCTTTTGTAGATCTTCTTGCTTTAAAGTTTTTGCTTTGCTGCATACTTCTGAAATCTTATCGAAATCTAAACTCTTGTATGCTTGCGTAGAATGCTCACGAACCCTAGACTTCAGCCTAGCTCCATAATCCGGGCAATCAATGTCTAGAGAATAAAGTTCACCAGTAAAGTTTTCAATCATCCTGGCTTTTTCTGCCAGTTTGTCCCAAGATTTAGGATCTTTTAGAAATACATTGACACCTTTGGAATTTTCTTTGAACTCCATTCCGTGTTCAAAATAAACCGTGCTCTCGTTTGACCAATCTTGGTTATACAGCAACTCACTATCTAAGCATGCTGACCACATTCTGGCCCAACCAGTTCTGTGGCTAGCTAGCCTATTTGCATGATTAGTAATCGGACTAACAATTGCACTCATAATCAAAAAACTCCTGTGGAACCAAAGCCTCCATCGCCTCGTTCTGTCGTCTCGCCAAAAAGCTGATCTTCTTCAACAACTTCAACGCTAACATAATTTACGGGCAGTAGCACCATTTGCAGCAGTTTTTCGCCTGGCTTCACCAAAGTTTCTTCATTTCCAAAATTGTACACATGCAAATGGATTTCGCCTTGGTAGTCTTCATCGACAACACATGCGCCCACAGATAACTGTTTCTTTAGAGCAACACCAGATTTATTGAAAGCAATCAGAGCATGCCCAGCCGGCACATCTGCTTTGATGCCCGAAGGAATGAACGCTGCTGATCCGGGTCCAATGACGATTTCTTCATGTCCTAGATCATTAGGAACATAGAAATCTAAACCTGCACTGCCTTCCGTTCCTCTAGTTGGGGTCTTTACATCTCGAACTTTACAGATTTTCATTTGTTTTCTTCTCCCTTTTCAACGATGAAATTATCAAGAGCTCCTAGGTAAGCACAAGCATCAAGCAAATTGTCTTGCTTGTAGTTGTAAGAGTGCCTGGATAGTTTCAAAGCAACTAGAGCAGCGTACATGTCTTCAGCCTCGAACTCTTTACCAGTCATGCCTGTTGCAATCAAAGCTGCTCGGCGCATGCCTTCTGAGAAAGGCCCATACATGCGCTCTTTCTCTTCGGATCTCTTGTTCACGATCTCATTTGCTTGCTCTAGAATGTTCATACAAAAAGCTCCTCCGCTGCTAGTTTCGCTAGTTCCTGCAGCTCCTTCTTGCTCGTGTCCTTCATCGGAAAAGCTGCTTTTAAGTTTTGATAATCTGGCCAACAAAAATCACCTCTTAGTTCAAAAGTCTGTGCCGAATTTTGGCTTACATCTTCTTTCAAAATTTGTTGTGCTTTAGAAAAATGTATTTCGTATAGATGCAAACTGCCGGCATGATGATAGTATTCTCCCAATTCGATGTCTAGACCACGCAACCTAAGCTCATTTAGCATCATCTGCTGGAACAAACAGAAAGTGAACACATCATTGCAAAGGCCAAAGATGATATCGTTTGACCTCATGTTTACACCCATGTGTAGCTTCTTGTCTCGAATAAGAAACTGCACATATTGAGTGCAAGGATAGTCGTTTACATTTGCTTCTTTGTGATGAGGTTGGTTGACAACCATGGTCGCACGCCGAGTATCGTTGTCAGATACCAACTCATTGATAACCCATTTCCACTGTGGCCAAAAATAAGAACCATAGTTGGATTCTACTTCGCCATTTTCATCAGCAATCCTAGACCAGATTTTAGCCAACTTACCAATGTTTTTAGCAGAGCGATTTGTAGAAAGATACCACATCCACTCAGAGACAGCGTAGTCTTTCGAAAATTTGCGTGCATCAGAAGTAATGTCTAAAGCAGTAGGATTAGTCAAAGTAAAAGATTGAAATAGTAACTCTTTCTGCTTAGAGCCTCTTGAGTTGACTTCACTTCCGTTGTTCCAGACTTGACCCAAGAGGTTGAGAAATAAATCATTTAGACTATCAAATTTCATTTGGTTGAATTCCATGCTGTACATTATAAACTCACTTAGATCTTAGTTCAACAATTTTTCGCCATCTTGTGGAAAAACCAAAGTCAGTTTTTGATAGCTGAAGGGCTACCAAAGAGTTAGGTTTTAGAGAAGCATCAGCTGGACTGTTCCAACAGAAAACTCGCTCTCTAGAACCGTTTTTGCCCATCAAGTGCAACAACAAGTAAGGCTTCTTTTTCTTAGTCATCTTCTTGTCTGCTTTTACCAGCAAACCCCAATAAATCTCTTCTCTGTCAAAATCATCAATGCAGCGAATGTTTCTAGCTGCCAAGTTTTCTTGCAAATCTTCAGGCATTAAGCTTTCTAGATTCACGGTTCCTAGCAAGCTCATGCTATTGCTAATGACTTCTGACAGGCTCCAATCCGGAGTGCCTTCTGTCTCTAGGGCCAATTCGTTGAACCGGTTTCTGCCTCTATCGGGATCTTTCTTTAGAGACTTCTTGATCTCATTCCAGTTGTCTAGAACTACATCGTGAAACTGTCGATAGTTTTCAAACTTAGATCGCCAGTTTACTGATTCGAATGCTCGAAGTTTGATCAAAGCAGATATACCAGTTTTGTTGAGCTTTGATGGTTTCCAAGTTCCATCTTCATTCCAAAAGACATCTTCCAACTTGCCGTAAGGTCGACTAATCATGATCTCGTCAATTGCTGCATCGCCTAGACCCTTGCAAGAAGCAAATGAAGGAACAAACGTATCGCCATTGATACAAGTCCACTCTCTTTCTGAATAGTTTACATCAGCACGCGAAATCTTGTATCCCAATCCTTTGACTTCAGATAGAGCTTTTGCCAACTTTTCTGGCTTGCTAGATGAAGCCTCGAGATAAGCAGTAAGCCACTCAGTTTTGTAGTAAGTCAACAACCAGGCGCAGTAGTATGAATTGATTGCATAACAAACTGCGTGAGAAGCGTTGAATCCATATCCAGCAAAGAACAAGATTTTTTCGTAAAGATCTTCTGCTACAGACTTTTTCACACCGTTGTTGATTGCACCGGTAATAAAGCGATCTCGAAGGGCTTTTGCTTTTTCTACGTTATCGCCACTTGATCCGCCAGGTTTCATCATCTTACGGATTTTGTTGAGCTCGATTTTAGGAATACCTGCAACAACGTGACACAGTGCCATGGCTTGCTCTTGAAAGACAATGCAGCCATATGAAGGCTCTAGAACCTGCCTGATTAGAGGATGACCATAATCCACAGATTCCGGATTTTTCTTTGCTCGAACGTAGATGTTATCAACTTTAGCGCTCAAAGGACCCGGGCGATAGATTGAAGTCAAGGTAGCCAAGTCCATGATCGACTCTGGCTTTGCCCGCTTGAAAAGCTTTTGAGCTCCAGCCTGAGTGCACTGGAAGACTCCGGCGAAACGCCCATCGTGATAGACGTGCTCGTACACCTTTTGATCTTTTAGGTCCATGACCTTCGGATCCATGTGATCTAGATACCACTGCTTCACCTCAGCGAAGGTCGGATTAGGATTGCCTTCCTTTTTGAGAATCAGCTCAATAGTCTTCTGAATCATTCGAAGAGTCTCAAGGCCCAAAAGATCGAACTTGATCCAGCCAAAAGATTCCAAGTGCTTTGCAGTCATGCCTTCCACCCAAGGCGTTTGAGGTTCACCTTTGGCCAGAATAAGAGGCATTCTATCAGCAATGTTTTCAGATATGATAACACCGCCGGCATGTCGACCTAGGTTCTTGTTTTGCTTGAATAGTACATTGAGCGGCGAAACAATTTCTGGATGTGATTCCAAGAAAGTTGCTGTCTTCTTAGAGAATCGAAGTGCCTCATCCAAAGTTATGTCAAATCCACCTTCTTCGCCCGAAGATCTTCGGCCATTGGCGACATCTTTCTCCAATGTGGACAATGCAGCATTGACGTCTTGGAAAGGGATGCCATAAAATCGAGAAACATCTTTGATCAACGACTTAAGTTTGAAAGTGTTGTAGTTAGAAATTGGAATAACGTTATCGCCGCCAAATTCTTCACGCAACTTGTGAATCAAACCATCGCGATCTGAAACATCCGTATCAATGTCCGGACTCTCTGTTCTCATTGGATCTAGGAATCTCTCGAACAGCAAGCCATACTCAATTGGGTCGACGTTGGTAATTCCCAGAAGGTAATTCACTAGAGAACCAGCACCAGAACCACGGCCACAACCAACGATAAAACTTTCCCACGCAACATCAATAATCTTTTTCATTGTCAAGAAGTACTCAGAAAAGTTCTTCTCTTTGATGACTTTCAACTCGTGAATAGTTCTATCGACGTACTCTTTATTTGTATGCAAGCCTTTCTCAAGCAAGGCTTTTTTGCACATATCGACCAATGCACGATCAGCTGTTGTGCCTTTTGGAATCACGTAAGATGGCAACTTCATGCTTGTATCGGGAACAATGTCGCCAATCATGTCGTGGGCAATGTCATGCGTTCTTTCAATCGCTGCCGAAACAAGGGCATCATCGTAAAAACTCATGCCATCTGCTGTTTCAAGATAAGACTGCCAGACTTGATCTGCATTCTTTGGATAGAGTTCACACTTGAGTTCCTCGCGAGACTGAGGAATCTGAGAGGGGTCGAAGTCTCCGTGGTTAAGCCATCCAAGCTTCTTGTAGATCTCCCTCTCTTTCCAATGCTCGGGACGTGCATAGTGAGAATCACACGTTACAACTAGCTTGTCGCCCAAATTTTCTTGTTTAGCGAACTGCATAAGAGCTCGATTGACCAAGTGCTGGGCTGATAGTTTGTTGAATTGCAGCTCAAGAAAAACATTCTCAGCACCGACAGCATCAGCCAATTGCTCGTAAGTGTTGCCAATGCCTAACATGACCTTTTTTGCCAGAGAAGGATCATCAAGCAATTTGTAGTTTAGCTCATTGAATTCCACTTGCTGCAGATGTTTGAAGACTTCAGCTGAGAGTGGACCTCCCAAGCATGCGCTGGAAACCATCAAATGGCCTCCCTCAGCAGCTTCTTTAAGCATCTTGTAGTCAACTCGAGGAAAGCGATAGAAGCCTTCAAGATAGCCGCGGCTAATAAGGCCAAAAAGCCTTTGTAGACCAACGGAAGTTTTTGGCAACACTACCAAATGATGACGACGCTTGACAGGATCGAAAAACTTGCCAGACTTAGTTTCTTCTTCGTTCTCAACGGTTAGCGAAGCTTCCTCAGAAGAAACCTGGATGTCCGTGATCTCATCATCTCCGTCGGTTGTAATGTCAATATGGGTAGCAATTTTCTCTCGCTCTGCGCGCAGTTTTGCCACTGCATCTTTGTCTCCGCTTTTCGCTGCTTTGGAGATCTGGTAATCATATTGCCAAACATCTAAGTCAGGATGAACGTAAAGCTCAGCACCAGGAATAAATTTGAAATCAACGCCTTTACTCTTGAGTTTTTGATTGTATAGATACGCATGCGCAAAAGAGTTTGCATTGCCATGTTCCGTTAGAGCCCAAGCATTGAGTCCGTTTTCCAGACAAAAGTCTATGTGCTCTTGTGGATATCCTAGTCCATCGAAGACACTGCCGACTCCGGTATGTGAGTGAAGACCGACAAATTTATTTGGCTTTTTCAATTTTTCCTCTTAGATCAGCAGGGATTGTTTGCATAGTACTCAATGAGCCTGAGTATTTCAATTGCTTCCCAGTCTTCGCAGTCTTTGTAAGAACGACCCATGCGAGCTTTGATCCTCTCGTATAAGTGAGCATATGGGTTTCTTTTTTTGAGATAAGGTTTAGGCGGCAATTTTCCTTCTAGAGCCTTGCCGCCAACTTTGACTGCTTCTTGAATTATTTCAGCAACTTCTGGACTTAGCGCCATGGCTACTGCTGAGTATTTTCTAGCTCTTGCTCCATTGCCAGCAAGTTGGCATTGAAGCTTTCTAGATAATCAGGATCTAGATCGATCTGATCATCTTCTGCTACAAAACGCATCATTCTCATGTTGTCAGTAATATCCGTACCAGAAAGCATTGCAAGCTGGAGGACTCGAACTAGTTGTGAAATAGAATTGTCAGACAAACGCATTATAATACTCCTTTTTGAAAATTCAAATAATATTTTATCTCGCAAGAGATGACTGTTCATTTTTGAACAGCAGGTACCCAATGTGTGGTTCTACCATCGTCTGTTTTTTCTCGAACCACTTCGTTTCCTTTTGGATCGTGGCTTTTGCCGTAAACCATAAATTGGAGCGTCGCTTCTCCAACATTGCCATCAGAATCTCTATAAGTTCGGATTGACGCTCCGCGTCCGTTATAAGCTTGACGCAAGACAATCTGGCAACACACGTTAAGTGCTTTTAGCTCTTCTGTCGAAAGAGATCCAACCAATCTATGAGGCGAAAGTTCAGCTCTGTAGAGTGCCTCTGCTTTGACGTAATTTCCAACGCCGCAAACAACAGACTGGTTCATAATTGCTTTAGCAACAGTCCAATGAGGTTTTTTGTCCAAAGCTTCAACGAATCTTTCGTTTGACACGTCTTCATTCAACAAATCAGGACCTAGACTATTCAGCTTATCAATAAAAGTTTTTTTGCCTTTGATGACTTTCATCGTGCCAAAGTTTCTAGCATCTACAAAAAATACTGGGTCTCCAGTGCTGAAATCAAATCTAACTCTAACGTGACTGTGATCCGGATCTTTGGTCCAAGTGCCTGACATGCCAAGCGTATTCAAAAGGAAAGTCTCATTTTCAAGAATCCAAAAAATCAACTTTCCTTTGACGCCAACTCCAACAACTCGAGTTGGCTCGAAAAGTTCCAGGCCAGGAAGAGGATTTTTAGTGTATCGGCCCGAAACCGGGACAATGCCCGTGCAAATTCGGGTTCCTACTTTCTTTGCCAAACCCTCACTAATGATTCTGCATTCTGCGCCTTCAGGCAATGTTTTCTCCTAACTTTCAGTCAAACATTGGTATTGTATTGTCAGATAAAAGAAAGTTCATTCTGTGGCGTTTTTGGCCATCTTCGTCGCTATCGGTAAAAGCGCCAGTTCCAAAAGCGACGCGTTTCAAATTTCTCTTCTTCGGCGCCAAAAGCTCGAGCCTCGCGCTCGAAAGGATTGTCACGGTAGGCTTGTTTGCGATCTTTTGTCAAGATCCAGCCTTTGAAATAATAGTAAGCGTAAGCAATCCACTGGCCAACAAACAACATTTCCCACTGTTGAATGTAGTGCGTCTTTTCGTGCCGGCGAGTAGAGTCGCTAATCTCTGCTTTTCCAAAGACAAGAAACCATATGTTGATCGCGTTGACTTCAAAACCATATAATTTAGAAAACAATTTGGTTACTTTGCTGTGCTCAAAAAACCAAGGCTCTCTTTTAGAAAGCCAAGACCTCAAAAATTCTTTTGCTTTATTCAATTTTACGTACCCCTTACGTCATCGGAAGTTTATTATATCAAAATTTATGAAAACTTACACATCATCAGGCTGACGATTTTTACTTCGCTCAATTTCAAATCCGTTAGGATATCTTTTTCGAAGCTTTTCTACATTCGTACACATTGAGACCATGAGTGGATTGTCTCTTTTGGGACTGCAATCTCCATAGATATTTTTCAAAACGTGGAGAATATCTCGAATAATGTCAGAAACATGATTGCAAACCCGAGCCTTGTCTAGATCGTGGCCATGGCCAAAAACCTTTTTTATGTGCTCGCTGACTTCTGCAGCGTTTTTTGCCATGCGGAACTTCTTATGAAAATTCGTATGGCAAGGATCTAAGCAATTGTCAGCAGTTCCAGCAGAATATCTTTCCCAATCTCCAAACTTGATTTCGAGAACATCCATAATTCTAGCTGCATACCAAAGGACGTCTCCAGATTCTTTCAAAGCATTCTCTGCTGCATCTAGCAAACAAAGACCAGAAGATCCGTCGTAAATTTTATCTACAGCATCTAAAAATTCAATAGTCTCGCCTATTAGGCCTAGAGCTAAAACTGTCAGATCATCGCAGCCAGTCGTTTCTCGAGTAATGGCTTGGTAATCGTTGTAAGAATACTTTTTCAACTTCTAACCCTCTTCAAGAGCACTTTGAGATCAGTTTCGTACATTTGATTCGGAGTTGTCTTTTTGGCTTTCTCTAATTCTGCAACTTTCTTTTGATACAGAGAAAAAAGTTCCTCAGCTCGTTCTTTCGTGAGAGAGTGAATTGCCATATTGAGCAAGTAGTTGTAGCTGCTGTCTTCTTTGTCAAACTGCATTTTTTCGAGATCAACTTCAATATCTTTTTTAGGGCGATTGTTGATCTTCAGTCGTCCAGCAAGAATCTCTTCAATAAATCTTCTTTTATTGGAAGAAATAGTCAAATCGCGTTCTAACCTCTGAATTGTTCGCTCTTTTCTAAGACCGTAGTATTCTAGTCTAAAGTTGACAAAATATTCCACCATTTCTTCCGGAGCTTCAAAGATCTTCAGAGCACCGTTTTCGTCAAGCGTTGTGTAGTTTTCTCCAACGCGTTCTTGCATTTTCAACAAAGTTTGCAGCTTATTTTTTTTCGTCAATTGAGAAAGAACAGCTCTTCTAAACTTCAGAACATAATGAGGTGTTTCTGCCGAGTGATCGTCGTAAGAAACTAGAGTTCCTTTTTGAATCAGGCTCTCGAGATGAGCTTCATATTTTTCGTACGTATAGCTAGGAGGTATTTCTGTTATTTCAACAGTTGTAGTATTTTTGACTTTATAGCTGCCGCTGATGACCCAAGACTTAGGAGCATCTGGGACTCTAGAAAAACTGCCGCTAAATCCATTGATCCATGGCTTGACTTCCGGACACTTTTTGCCTTTTAGAACTGAAAGGCATGCTTCTATCAAATCAGCTGGATGTCTGTTTAGAATGTTTGTTGCAAAGCCAACTGCGATCCCGCTGCCTCCGTTGAGTAGAACAGTTGGGATAATTGGCAAAAAGAACTTAGGCTCGATCTTTTCGCCCTCTTCTTCTTGCTCATCAACTAGATCAAAATCTTTGTACAACAGCCGAAAATTTTCGTTGAACTTCACGCCAACATAACGAGGAGCACCAGCCTCAGGAGACCTCAGGGAACCAAACTGACCAATCCCTTGAAAGATAGGCATGGAATTTTTGAATTCTTGTGCCATGCCTATAATTGTTGCATCTAAAGAGCCGTGGTGAAACATTGTCATCGATGCTGCAAGGCCACCGAGTTGGAAAACTTTCATCGGCTTTTCTTTGCCGGTTTTCCAAACCTGATTCGCAGTGTGTGCAATTTTTCTCTGTGATGGCTTGAATCCATCAATTAGCGACGGAATTGCACGATTTTCCACTGTGTAAAGCGCGTAGCTTCGGAGTTCATTGTCGAAAAAATTGCTTACTGTGCGCTCAGAAATGTTGCTCATCCTTGCTCTCCTAACATCTTTTTCTTACGAACATCAGCATTGCTTCCGAACCAATCTTCTAGTGATTGCTCCAAATCGTCTCCTGGTACTAAGGCAAACATCTTCGGATCTCTGATTATGTCTTTGTATTCCGGATCTTCTAGAGCTGCAAGACCTTTTTTATAAGAGACATCCCATCCTTTAGAAGATTTTGAATTTGACCATTTTTCAAATTCTTCGTTCGTATAGAACATTTTTCGATCTTTCTTTTTGGACGCAACGACCAGCGGAGTCATGACTCGATACAGCATTTTCTCTTCTAGGAGCTCTGGCCAATATCGGCCAAAGAAGTTGACCAACAATCCAGCAATAGAATCTCCATCAGGATCTGCGTCAGAGTAAATTAGGATCTTGCCATACCTCAAATCTTTTGGCTCTTCTCCCAATCTCAGGCCAATTGCATTCAATAGAGCTTGGACTTCTTTGTTTTGCACAACTTTTGTCGGCTTTAGGCCGGCAACGTTGAGAAATTTACCGCGAAGCGGAAAAGCTCCTTGAGTCATTGGATCTCGATACTTTCTAAAAGCACTAGAAGCAGAGTCTCCCTCAAATAGAGCCAGACTGCAATTCTCCCTTTTTCTGCCTTTTGCATCGATGAGCTTCAGGACTTTTTCTTTGTCCAGTTTTTTGTTGAGTTGACGCAAAGCCTTGCGTTCATCTGCTTTTTTCTTCTGTTGCGCCCAATCAAGAATTCTTTGAATCATCTCAGATTCACAGACAGATTTCAAAAACTTATCACTTAAGTCGTGTTTCGAGCCAAAATCTCTGACGTCAGTTATGAGTTTTTCTTTCGTCTGAGATGAGAACGAAGAATTGACAATGTCGGCGCTCACAAACACAAACATGTGATTCTTGATTTCTGATGGCCGCAGGTCAACTCTGTGTTTCTTCTTTAGTCTAGTTCGCACGGCATTGACAATTTGATTTGCCACATAATCTACGTGTGTACCGCCGTCAGAAGTTGCCACACCATTGACAAAAGAAGCGTGCTGTAAACTGCCATTAGACGTGCCTACTGCAATACGCCATCTCTCAGAGCCTTCAAAGATAACATCATCGACATAAAGTCGGCAGTAAGCAGAAAATGAAGGATAGCTGAATCTCTTGCTATTGAAATAGATCTTCAACGTAGGATTGCATGCCGTTATATCAATGCAACGCTTTTGCATCATCTGGACGTGGTCTGCATCCAATCCAGTAAGCCCAAACTGACCATAGTCAGGAAGATAACTTATCTCAGTGAATCCTTTGGCTCCCTTTTTTATTTTTACTTTAGGCTCGTCGCGGTCACGCATGTTATTGCGAAACACTTGTAAAAACTCTTTTTTGCCATCGCAAGTATTGATCGAAAACTCAACTGAGAAAATGTTGGTAAGTGTGGCTCCGACACCATTTGTGCCGGCAACAATTCGATCTTCTGAATCGTCAAAATTCGAGCCGGCCTTGAGATTAGAAAAAATCATCTCTGGCACCCATTCGTTGTGCTCAGTGTGCTTCACAACCGGTATGCCGCCGTTGTCTCGAATAGTAATTCTGCCAGTATTGATGTCAGCAGTCACATCAATTCTATTGAGTTTGCCATGGCGCCGATGTTCGTCAGCTGCATTGGAAATAATCTCATCAAAAAGCTTGAGAAATCCCGGATTGTGCTTGACGCTTTGAACAGCAAATTTACCGGTATCTTCATCTAGAAGATGCACCTCGTCTTCTCGGGTCTTAGTCGACCCTATGTACATGCCAGGACGTTTTAAACAATGACTTATGTCATCTAGCTTTTTATACCGCTCTTCAATAGTTTTCTTAGTTTTTGCCATTACTGTTCCAAAGCCAAGAGTGATACTTGTTCAAAGCGTGATCTTGAGGATCTACTGCTTTCCAATCTCCGCGGCAGAAAATTCGCCATGCATCATTCGCATATTTGCCAATGCCGTGAAGCTCAATAGGCTCGAGCCATTCTTTTTGAACGTATTCTTCTGTAAAACGGCGCATAGCTTTAGGGCGGCGGTTATAGAACCCTAATGGCCTTAGAAGATCAGAAACATCTTCATGTTTTGATTTCAAGAAAGATTGAGGATCTGGCCATTTATCAAAAAATTGCCAGACCACTTTATCAACCTGTTTTCTCGTGGTTTGATTTAACATCAAACAAGACATCAAGATCTTCCATTCATCCGGCCACAAGGATTCTTGCAATAAACTGTGGGGAGATTTTGGCGGACACCACATGAAATACCTCCTATATCTAGAGATATTATAACATGCGGTGTATTTTCTTACACGTTTTTGACCATCATATCTTTTAGTTTCTTAAGATACGAAGTCTCTCCAACTGCTGGTTTGCCGTGAATGCCATACAAACAAGCAGCAACTGAAGACATCAGGGAATTGCCATCTTGAGGAGTGAAAGCGACTCCAACGACACGGGTCGTATAGGAAGCGGGATGGAAAACTTCAACGGAAGGCAAACTCACAACTGACTGTGAATAAATTCTGCCGTAAAAGCCGTGATCTCTACCGAAAGAGAATATTTGATTTGCCGACGTTTTGTAAGACGTACAGACAAATTCGTCTTTCTCAAATCGCTTAATCACCTCTTCTCGGCTAACATGCTCTGGCAAAGTGATATTAAATCTAACAGCATGCATGTACTGCGTGTTGGTCTTTAGCGCACTAGAAAAGATAGGCAGCTTTCCTGGATATCCAAAAAGATCGTTAACATCTCTTGCGTGATGGGTTCCAAAAGATGCGTCTCCATGTTTACCAACAGAAGTCGAAGGAGTGAATCCTTTATCTTGGCTCACGTCATTTGAGCGGCGAATACAAGTAAAGTCTCCGTCCATGATGTCGCGAGCATCATTTTCTGTAACAGCAGTCAGCAAACGTGCAATTGCGTGCGTATTGCAGCTCACGACTTGCAGATATCCTTTACCATCTACCGGCACTTTTTTGTCAGTAAGACCAAGCGCATAAGGAGTTCCAAAGCCTTTTTCGCTACCTTGTGCAACGAAAAGTTTATCAGAATAGTTTTTATAGAACTGTTCCTTGTTGGCTAAGCCGGCTGGGGTGCAGTCAATCACTACTTTGGATCGATCTAGAGCGTCTTCCCAAATATAGGACACTTCAAAACCCATTTCATTAAAGTCGACAACTCGGTCTGAATCAGTAACCAACTTAGCTCCGGCTTTTATCAGGCTCTCAACTTTAGTTGAATCTTCTAGCAACGGAGTTCGCTTGTGAAACATGACTTCATCAATTTGAAAATCATCTTTCAATCTGCACAAAAGTCCGATTAGGGGCTCGCCAATTGTTCCAGTACCAACGACAAGAACGCGTTTGTTTTCTAGCATCTTATTCTCCTTCTCTTCCGTAGTCATCACTAATTCTAACGACATCGTCTAAATGATTGGTGCTAACTTCCATAATTTTGACATTGTCAAATTTCGTAGCTCCAAATCGATGTATTTGACCAGGTTCAACATGAAAGCTTTGCTCTTGTTCAAATTTCATTTCGACGTCATTTTTGTCGTAATTTATAAGTGTGCCTTCTAAAACATACACGGTTTCAGTCTTTTTTTCATGGTACTGTTTGGAAAGTCTTTGTCCAGCATTTATTTCAATTATTTTTGCTACATAGCTTTCCGTGTGAGCCCATATAACTTCATAACCCCATGGCTTTTCGATTCTTCTGTGCATTGACACCCCGTACTATTCGAACTCTATGTTTACTTCGACACTCAGAGTCATTTTTGGAACTCTGAGGTGGTTTACTAAGTTGTGCTTCTTTGCCTCTTTTCCATCGATAAACCAGTCAGCATGCTTCTTTTTATCGGCAATCTTCAGGAAATAATCATCAGCCTTGCCACAGTTTTGTGCCATCATGGTATAAATGATTTCATTGAGACGATCGGCTTCTTTAGCGCTAGCCTTAAGCTCTTCGACCTTGCCCCACTCCATAGAGCTAACATCATGAATCATGATGGTAGAATTGGGATCCGCGAATCGATAACCCTCTTCGCCGAATGTGGTCAACACAGCACCACAAGACATAGCCTTACCTTCAACGATTGTTGCAATAGGCAGATCAGAATTCTTGATGGCAGAAATCATGGCCATGAGAGAGTAAACTTGACCACCATAAGAATCAATCACAATAGGAATGATAGGCTGACCGGTATTGTGAGCATCTCCAATCTGTTTAATAAACTTAGCTGCGCTGTCTTCATCAAAGCTGTTGACTCGAATTATGACAGGCTCTTTTCTTATTTCAGCATCTTTCAATAAATTACTAATAGTTTTTTTGACGAACATTTTCTCTATCCTCCCTATTTTTTAACCAGGACTCAAACTCTCTGACAGTTCGAAATCCATTATAAGTAGCTGAATCCCAGTTGGGACCTAAGTGCTGAGAAATTACATTGTCATCATAGTGAACTGCACGCAATAGCCAAGATCGATCAGCATATGCATCTGCCCATGTTTTTGGACTACGACGCTTGGACTCGGGGCTTCTTCGCAATTGAGCTATTTCTAGACCAGTCTCTTCGCTAATGAGCAGCAAAATATCGTCTTGATATTCGCTGATCTTGTTGTTCCAAACTAATCTAATTTGTTTCATCAAGAACCACACATGTCGCATGCTTCCGGATTCTCTAGAGAGCAAGCAATAATTTCTTCCGGCGTTGGCTCAGAAACGACCTGGTCTTCGCTTTGAGTCTTAGATTCGACAGTAATTGTCTTTGCCATGGCTGCCGGCTTAGATCGCAGGTAGTACATGCCAGTTTTCAATCCAGATTCCCAGGCATAAAAATGCATTGCATTTACTTTACCAATGGTTGGATCAGCAATGAAAAGATTCATCGATTGAGACTGGCAAATATAAGCACCACGATCTGCTGCCATGTCAATGATCGGTTTCATCGACATTTCCCATACAGTACGATAACGACGCTTGATGTCATCTGGCACGCCCGGGATTGACTGCACGGAGCCGTAGTTTCGTACAATCTCATTCTTCATCTCTTCGTTCCAAAGGCCTACGTTCACAAGATCGTTTACCAAATGGCGGTTGATAATAACAAACTCGCCTGACAAAACTCGACGAACGTAGAGGTTTGATGTAAAAGGCTCGAAACATTCATTGTTTCCTAGAATCTGAGATGTCGATGCAGTAGGCATTGGTGCCAACAAAAGGCTATTTCTCAGACCCCAGCGTTTAATTTTCTTTTTGAGGCTTTTCCAATCAAGAGAATCATGAGGCTCAACTCCCCACATATCAAATTGCAAAATGCCTTCTGAAGCTGGGGATCCTTCATAGCTCTCATAAGTGCCATCGTGACGAGCCAATTCGCAAGAAGCTTCAAGGGCTCCATAGTAAATTGTTGCAAAAATACGTCGATTTAGTTCGCGCGCATTTTCGTCTTCGAAATTGTATCCCAGCAAAGCAAAGGCGTCTGCCAAACCTTGAACACCAATGCCAATAGGTCGATGCTTAAGATTAGAAACACTAGTTTGTTCTGTTGGATAAAAACCTTTGTCAATAACGTGGTTGAGATTTCGAGTAACTTCTGAAGCTACCGACTGCAAGGCATCAAAGTCATACTTGCCATCTTTGACAAACCTAGGCAGAGCGATAGAAGCCAAGTTGCAGACAGCAGTCTCGTTTGGATCGCTGTATTCAATAATCTCTGTGCATAAGTTAGAAGATTTGATCGTTCCCAAATTCTTCTGGTTAGATTTTGCATTTGCAGCATCTTTGTACAAAACATACGGCACACCGGTCTCAATTTGAGCTGTGACGACTTTGACCCATAGATCTCGAGCTTTGACCTGACGCACATAGCGACCTTCAGCTTCGTATTGCTCGTAGAGCTTGACGAATTCTTCACCGTGCACATCTGACAAACCAGGAGACTTGTGAGGGCACATTAGCGACCAAATGCCGTCATCTTTGACGCGCTGCATGAAAAGATCAGGAGTCCAAAGAGCATAAAATAAATCGCGCGCACGAAGCTCTTCTTTGCCGTGATTCTTTTTTAGATCTAGAAACTCTTCAATGTCAGCATGCCAAGGTTCGAGATAAACTGAAAATGCACCTTTGCGCTTGCCGCCTTGGTTGACATATCGAGCAATCTCGTTGAGAACTCGAACCATCGGAATGATGCCGTCTGAAGTGCCGTTAGTGCCTGCAATCATGGTCCCTGCAGCTCGAAGATTGTGAATGTGCAGCCCAATGCCTCCAGCCCACTTTGAGATGTTGGCAATCTGCTTGTAGGTCTCAAAGATGCCTTCGATAGAATCTCCAGCAAGGCTCTGCAAGAAACAGCTTGCCATTTGGCTCCGTGGAGTTCCAGCATTGAAGAGCGTAGGCGTAGCATGAATGTAAAGACCTTTGCTCAAACTATCGTAACACTGAATGGCTGCTGAAACATCGCTTCCGTGAATGCCTAATGCAACTCTCATCCACATAAACTGAGGGGTTTCAGCGACATGCTGACCTACAGATTTGAGATAGCCGCGGCGCAGAGTAGCTAATCCAAAATAGTCAAAATCGTGATCGCGATCGTGCACGATGGCTCTATCGATAAGCTCGGCTTTCTTTTTATTTGAAACGATTTCAACCAATTCTGGACTTACTAATGGAGAATGCAGGCCAGTATCCGGATTGACATAATCATACAATCTCTCGACGTTTTCTGAAAACGACACTGGGATCGATTTTTGCCAACGAGACATCAATATTCTTGCACCAAGAACCGAATAATCCGGATGCACAGTTACCATCCTGGCAGCTTCTTGGGCTATTAGTTCATCAACCTCGGCAGTTGTGATGCCGTCAACCACAGACTCAGCAACTCTTCGTGTCACCTCGGTTGGGACAACGTAGCCCTTGTTGAGATCACGACACTGCTTCTTGATTCGCTGTGTGATCTTATCAAACTTAATTTCTTCTTTTCTGCCATCGCTTTTGACAACGAACTGTCTCATTAAAACTCTCCGTCCCAACTTAATTCCTGCGACCCTCCCGACTTCACGCCGGCTTTAGCGTACTCACTCACTCGACGCTCAAAGAAGTTGGTTTTTCCCTCAAGGCCAAGCATTTCCATCCATGGAAATGGGTTGTTTGTATTATAGACTTTTGCATAACCAAGATCAGTTAAAAGTCTATCGGCAACAAATTCGATATAGCGACTCATCGTGTCAGAATTCATTCCGATCAGGCTTACAGGCAGAGCTTCACAGACAAAGTTCTTCTCAATCTCAACAGCTTCACAGACAATTTGTTGCACTTCCTCTGTAGAAAGCTTATCGAGAATATGGTTTCGGTAAACCTTAATTGCAAAATCAGTGTGAGCAGCCTCGTCTCTTGAAATTAGCTCGTTGGAAAATGTTAGGCCTTTCAAGCCTTTATCACGGTGTTTAAGCCAAAAGATGCTACAAAAAGAACCACTAAAAAAGATGCCTTCAACGCACGCAAAAGCAATCAGTCTTTTTGCAAATGAATCTGCTGAATCAAGCCACTTCAGAGCCCATTCAGCTTTTTTACCAACAGTAGGAATAGTGTCAATTGCCCGCAGAAGCTTGGTCTTCTCATTGGCATCTGAAACGTAAGTGTCAATTAGCAAAGAGTAAGTTTCGCTGTGAATTGTTTCCATTGCAGCTTGAAAAGTGTATGCTGCTCGGGCTTCTGGATATTGTACTTCGTTAGCGAAACGATAGCACAAGTTTTCATTAACGATGCCATCTGATGCTGCAAAGAAAGCCAAGATATGCTTGATGAAATGGCGCTCATCGTCATTTAGCTTCTGCCAGTCTTTTAGGTCTTCGCCGAGATCGATCTCCTCAGCTGTCCAAAAGGAGGCTTCTTGTTTCTTAAATTCTGCCCACAAGTCATCGTGAACAATTGGGTAAATTACGAACCGATCTGGGTTCGACTGCAAAATTGGTTCTGTCATGCTGCTTCTACCTCATCTCCCATGGCTTTTACTTCGCGCCACTTTTTACGCAACGCAGCTTTTGCCTCGCTGTTAGAAGCTTCAGTTGCTTCATTTAGAGACATTGCGGTTTCATCAAGAATGCCAAACATTGACATTGATGTGTCAATTGTGATTGGAAACACAATGCCGTCTTTGCCAGCTCTATTTTTAGCAATAAACAGTCGGCCGATGCCTGTTGATTTTTCAGCTGCTTTTCTGGATAGACTAATAACAACGTCTGCAACCATAGCCTTTCCGTAAGCTTCTGACATATTCTCCAAACCAACAATGTCCGACTGTGCACTGTCGCGATTCGCTTGTGACGCAGTCCAAATTGGGATATCCAGCTCCATTGCTAGATTCCTCAACTCTTCATAAATAAGCTTAAGCTCATGTCGCAAGCTATCATAAGAGCGAGTAGACTTCATAATATCTGCATAGTCAATGATGATGACGTTAGGCTTGAAGCCTTTCAGAGACAATTTTTCAATGTGGTTTCTCAGGGTAACAACGCTAGCAGAGCCGGTCGGATATTCTTTAATGATTAGTCGGCCTAAGTCTTTATTTTGATAAACGTCTTTGACTAAATCTTTGTTGTCTTGAACATCGTTACTTTGAATGCCACACAAGTTAGAATCATAGCGAATGCCGACTGCAGTCTCAGTTAGCTCAAACGTGTAGTGAAGAACGTTTTTGCCGGCACGCATTGCGTTTGCACCAACCGCAACAAGCCAGTGTGATTTACCTACGCCAGTATTTGCTGTGACAACGCCGATCTCACCACGACCCAAGCCGCCTTTGAAAATGTCTTTCTTGTCCAGGCGGTCGAAGCCAGTTGGCACAGCATTGCGATTGATCTTGACGAATCGGGCCTCAATGTCCTCGAAGAAATCGTGACCGCTAGAATTCTGCATGCCAATAGAGACAGCATTCTTCATTAGGTCGATTACTTGCTCAAAGTTTTCGCCTTGAATCAAATCCACAGATTTCTCGAGTGCGCCTTTGAAAGCTTGGCGCTTACAGAAATCTAAAGTCTTGTCTTTGACGTAGCCAATG
>Ga0181594_10000518_pt1 | contig 35710 bp, 38 predicted proteins | sample 071ome_18_FD_145603 | JGI IMG/M metagenome (GOLD analysis project Ga0181594, IMG submission 145603) | Coastal salt marsh microbial communities from the Groves Creek Marsh, Skidaway Island, Georgia - 071413BT metaG (spades assembly) | ecosystem: Environmental > Aquatic > Marine > Intertidal zone...
CAGCATGACGCCGCGCTTTTTGCTGCGCTTTACGTCACCGGCGCTGCGTTCGCGATAGGCACCGTCAACCCGTCCGAAACGGGCGGCGAATTCCTGCTGATGCTGCGATCCCAGCACCTGATCCGGAAAACACAGCACCGAATATTCGGCAAAAGCCGCGTGAACATCCTCCAGCGTCCTGTCATCGACCGGTTTGCTCCAATCGACGCCGCGAATTCTGGCGGCGAAAACGGGGGTAAGTTTTTCGATCTCCAGCTCGCTAACCAGCGCCATGAAACGGTCCTCCCGAACTATTGTTTGAATTTGGCTGGATATTAGAACAGGGGCATAAAACTGTCACGCGGGCGCATTGACGCGCCTCTTGCCGCATGCTTCCGTTTCATATGGATAACCAATCATCAGGAGGTCAAAATGAGTGTTGCCCGCCACCCGAGGGATCCGGAGCTGGAAGGCGTATCGATAGAAGATGTCGCGGATCGTTATATCGCCCGGTTCAATGACCGCTATGCGGACTGGGAAGCGTTCGAGGACGCGAAGATCGAAGGGTGGAAACGGGCGCAGCACCGCTATATCGGCGCGGGGGGGTCTGGAAAGCATGACGAACAGAATGTCATTCCGCCGCGCGCCCATACGCTGTCGATCATGTTTGTCGAGCCGGGGCAGGGCAATGCGCCCCACACCCATGAGGTTGAGGAAACCTTTTTCGTACTGGAAGGGCAACTCGATGTGTTTATCGAGGACGAGGATGGTAACCGCATAACCAAACGGCTTGGCAAATGGGACTGCATCACCAGCCCGCCCGGCGTGATCCACGGCTACGACAATAACAGCCTGCAGCCGGTTTATTTTCAGGTAATGCTCGGCAAGGGTCGCCCGGAAACGATGGGGTATGCCGATGACGAGCTGTTCGCCCGGCGTGACGCGCATCTGAAATAGGATAGAGCGCTGTCGATCAGGCCGGTTGCAGCCCCAGCCGTTCATCCCGGGCCCTGAGCCAGGCGATCACTGGCAGGGACAGCAGGATCATCCAGCTCTTGCCGATGATCTGCGGCAGCAGGAATTCGAGGCTGCCGAAGGCCAGATAGAGGAACAGCGCGCTGTCGATCACCAGACCGACGATGCCGCTGGCGAAAACGGCGAGGACCAGCCGTTTGCGCTGCAAGGGCGTGTAGACAGCGCAATCGGCCAGTTCCGACAGAAGAAACGCGACGCCCGAGGCGACGACAAGGCTGGGAGGCGCCAGAAAGGCGGAGAGCAGGGCTCCGCCGAAAATTGCCGCCACCGCCCAGATGATACCGAGCCGCCGCTGCACCAGATCGCGCAGCACCAGGGCCAGACCGATCATGATAACGCCGCTCGGCGCCATCATTTCAGGCGCCACCGGTATCAGACAGGGCCCGTTGGGCACGCATGTGACGCCGACATGCAGGATCATCCAGTTCGCCGCCGGGATACAAAGTGTAAACGCCGCCAGAAAGGCGTAACCCTGCAGCCGCGCGCGTTTGATCTTGTCAGTGTGATACAGCATGAACTACTCGGAAATTCGCCGCCTTGTGCTAACGGGTTGGGGCCGCGGGCGCAAGCTGTTTCGGATGACAGTAGCGGCGTGCTGCGCTAAGTCTGTTTGCGATCAACCGTTTAGACAGGAACGCAAAATGGAACGTTCGGTTCTTTCCACCGTTATCCGGCTGGCGATCATCTCGCTGCTGGTCGGATTTGCGCTGAACTTCTTCGGCATTCATCCGGAGGATCTGGTCACCAGCCTGGGCAGCACGGTGGTGGAAATCTATCGCATCGTGCTGCGATTCCTGCGCTGGGCGCTGGAATATATCCTGATCGGCGCGGTGGTGGTCTTGCCGATCTGGCTGGTGTTGTTCCTGATCCGCCTGTCGAAAAAGAAAAACTGACCCCTCAGGGGTTTGGCGGGCCGTAGCCGGGATGATCCGGCGGCGGCTCATTGACCGTCAGAACGGAAGTGCCACCGAAGCGTTCCTTCCATTTCTCGATCACTTCCGGATTGAAGACATTGTTGGGTACCTCGCCCGCCAGCGCCTGAATGACCGCATCCGACGCCCAGGCGAAGCCTGGGCCCAGATTGCTTTGCCGGTTATAGGAAATCATGTGTCCCGACAGCAGCACCTTGTCGCCCATCGACCGGAAGGGCGACTCCGCCGCGATGGGTTCATCCCAGAAGGCGTCGACACAGGCGCCCGCGATCACATCGTTCCGCAGCGCCTCAATCAACGCTTCCTCATCGACATTCTTTCCGCGTGAGGTGTTCACGAAAATCGCCGATGGCTTCATTTTCGCGAATTTTTCCGCATTCATCAGCTTGCGGGTTTCCGCATTGTTGACGCAATGCAGCGAGACGATATCGGATTGCGCCAGTAACGTGTCCATATCGACCTTTTCCACCCCGTTGCGGACAAACCGGTCATCGTCGATATAGGGGTCGCAGGCGATAATGCGAAAATTCCACGGCGCGAAAAGCTGCGCGACCCGGGCGCCGATCCGCCCCAGACCGATCAGCCCGAGCGTAATGCCCTCATACCCGTCGGAGGAGCGCCTGCCGAGATAAATACCGTAATGGTCCTGGCTCTTCCAGCCGCCTTCCTTGATAGCGCGGTCGCGCTCCCGCTGTTGTTTCAGCTTTGTCAGGATCATTGAAACCGTGCCTTCGGCAACGCCCCAGCAATTCGACTCGGTCGGTGCGTGACATACCAGAATGCCGAGTTCGGTCGCCGCATCGACATCGATATCGTCGGTGCCCACGGTGCATTTGGCGACGATGCGCAGCTCCGGATTGGCTTCAAGAATGCGCCGCGTGATCGGGCTGGACCGGATGGAGGTGCCGACCATGGCGCTGGCGGTACTCGCGATTTCGGCCATCGTGTCTTCGTGATCACCGCCGGGAATGTGCCAGTCCCGATCGCCCAACTTCAGCTCACAGCCATAGCGTTCCATTTTCTCATTGCATTCATCCGGATTTTCCGGGACCGCGAAGATAAAGACGTTCGGATTGGCCATTGGTTCCTCCCTTAAAACTCTTTCGGCATTCGGAAAATTTTATCAAACAATGGCGGTTGCGCCAGCCGGGCTAACGGGTCAGCGCCGCGATCAATCGCCGCATATCGGGCGCGGCTTCGATCTCCAATACTGCGTCCGCCGCCTCTTCCGCCTTTTCGGCTGGCCAGCCTGCATAGTCTGCGCATTGGCGGTATTTTTCAGAGACCGCATCCCATCCCATGGGGGCCTGACTGCTGCCCACGGCGTAATCGGCGCGCCCATCAATGGTTTCTCCGCTGCACAGACGGATATCAATCAGGCTGGTGACGTTGGTGTAGCCGGGCCCGGCCTCCGCATAAGACGAAAATTCGATCTTTTCCATCGCCGCCCGGATTTCGGGTTTGGCGACGGTCTCGTCGGTAAAAGTGCCAAGGCCCGCCTGACCTTCCACCAGCAGGGCTGCGAGAGCGAACGGCATGCTGAAGCGCGCCTCACCGGCATCCTGCGGACGGTCATGGATCAGGGTCGCGCGTACCCTTTCATTGGTCCGGACCGACAGGAAGGCGACCTTATCGGGCGTCAGATCGTGTTCGGCGATCAGCCTGGACATCAACGTCATCGCCGGATGGGTCAGCGCGCCGTTCGGCCAGGGTTTGATGGAGGTGCCGGGATCGACCAGCGCCCAAGGGTGACCGAGCTTGCCGCATATGGCGTCTCTGATAAAGCCGCCGCCGGCCGCCGCGAACCAGCCATTGGCGCGTTCCAGAATATCGCCAGCGCCGGAAATACCGGCCCGAGCCATTTCCGCCGCCGCCAGTCCGCTCTCCGCCGCGATGCCGCAATGGGCCTGCTCGGTCATGGTACCAAAATTGCCCCGGATGCCGCCCGCGCGCGCGGTGGCGATCGCCAGCGCGTCGGCCGTTTTTTCCGCATCGAGTTCGAATATGCTGGCCGCCGCCGCCGCCGCGCCAAATATGCCGAGCGAGGCGGTCGCGTGGTAACCGCCCTGGTAATGCCGGGCATCCAGCGCGTGATTGAGCTTGCAGGCGACCTCCAACCCGCAATGGATCGCTGTGGACAGCGCCGTGCCCGAAGCATTGGTCGCTTCCGCAGCGGCCAGCGCCGCCGGTATCACCACGGCGCCGGCATGAATGCCGCCGTTCCGTTCCGGTGTCGGCTGCGGGTTGGTGTCGTCGAAATTATCGGCATGCATTGCGGCGCCGTTTGCCAGCGCGGCGAGAGACGGGGGTGCACTCCCGGTGGTTGCCAGAATGGAGGCGCGCCCTGAACTTGCTTGAGCGGCGATATAGGTCAGTATCCGGTCAAAAACCTTGCTTCGGTTGCCCGCCAGGGCTAGTCCCAAGACATCCAGAAGATGGATATGACCGCGGGCAATGACATCAGCCGGTATGTCCTTGATTGTTGTGCAGGCGACGAATTCGGCGAGTTCCCGCGTCACGGGCGGTGGTATATCGGACATATAGAACGGCCTTTCCTTTATCCGGCATCAATCCGCAACAGTGCGGTTCCGTCAACTGCGTAAAACCGGTCCGTGTTTACCGATTGTCAAAATTGGCGGGGCAAAAATAGAAGACCTTGGGGTTCAGGATTGTGGATTGAGACGATGCCGGGCGCGACAGAAATTTATATTTGCGAACCGGGCCAGCCTGTTGAGCAGGGCCGGATTGAATATAGTGCGAAAATCAGTTCCCGCTATGACGCGGAGAAGGACGCGCTGGACCGGTGCGCCGCCGATCCGTCGATCGGCAAGATCGTCTATTACGCGGTATCGGAAGACGGTGATTTCAAATCGATCCTGACCTATGACAATCCGCGCGCGAGAAAGGTGAAAAAGCACCGCGTGCCGGCCGGTGCCGTCGCGCGAAATCCCGCAAAAAAGGGACGGCAGAAACAACAAAAATCTCCCGGTCTGATTGGCCGGCTGCGCCGGGTTTTCGAAGAATAGGGCGCTTTCAAAACGGATCGAACGGCAATTCGCCATCCCGGGTTTCTACCTCGATCACCCAAAGATCGGGATCGCGTTCCAGCGACTTTCTGACCCGGGCGGAGGCCTCGACCTCGTCGAGAGCCTCTTCTTTATGTAGCTGATACCACTCAATATTTCCGTCCAGATCCCGCATCTGCGAGAGCAGGCGGCAGCGACCAGGTGGTTGGTAAACCTTGAACAGGACGGTGCCGCCCATCTTCTCGCCACTGTGTATTACGGTAACCGGAATACCTTCTGCGGAACAACGGCGGATAAAGGCGCCGGTCCAGAGGTGGGTGGGCAGCCGTTCGTCGCCCATTCAGCCAAGCGGTCCCAGAAACGGCTCGCCCATGAAGGCATCGGACGCGGCCTCGATCGTCTCGGGCCAGTCGCTCGGCGTGACCTTGCGCCGTTCCGATGCGGGGCGGGGTTTTCCGTCCCAGCCGACCTGTTCCATATAGGCGTAAAGCTGGATCAGATGCCCGTCCGGGTCTTCAACAAAGACGGTGTAATCAATGCCCGCATAAAGGGCTTGCGGGATGTCTTCCCGGACCGTACAGCCATGTTCGTCGCGCAGGAAATTGACGGCCGCGCGCAACTGCCCGTAATTGCCGAGCCGGACCGCAAATGAAAAGAGCAGTGTATCCTCGCGGCAGCCGAGTTCCTTTCTGAGGGCGACCGGATAGAGCCCCAGCGAATGATGTTCGGTGTTGTTGCGCAGGAAATAGCAATGATGGCCCCCATAATCGATTTCCTCGGTGACGATAAAGCCCAGCATGTCCCGATAAAATGCCAGTGAGGCGTCGATATCCTCGCAAAACAGCCTGACCGGACCGACCTTGGTGATCTTGAACGGCCGTCCCAGCAAAATGCCGTCGACGTCGTATTTTTCTTCCAGCGGTTCGATATCGCGAAAGCCCGATGCCGCCGCCGATCCGGCTGCCAGCGCGTCATTGACTTCCCTGTATTCCGATATCTGCGGCAGGGGCGCGACCTTGCTGAATTCACGGTCATGCATGTCCCAGGGCTTTGAATGGCCGCTCCAGCCGATCTGCTCCATGCCGTAATAGAGTTCATTCTGAAACCAGTCGGGGTCCATCAGGTAGGTGTGCCAGTTCGACCCCGGCATATCGCGGCCAGCCTTCGCCATGTGACAGCCCTGTTCAGTCAGCCAGTGATGGCCGTTCACGACCTCGGCCAGCGTGCCGACCTGCCAGGTGATCTGGTTGACGGTGATATTCTCGCGCCACCGGTCGCGCTTGTCGGTAGCGCCGCGATGACGGTGATTATAGAGAACGAAGGCATGGTGATCGTGGCTGTAGCGGAAGAAATAGCCGCGAAGATCGCCAAACGGTTTGAATTCGTCCGGGATTTGGCGCCCCTCCGGGAATGGATCGCGGATATCGACGATCCTGAATCCGAGCAGCGCGTGATAGAAGCGTAATGACTCCTCCATGTTGATCGCGTTGATCCCGAAATGGCCCAGCCGTCTGATCTTGAACGGCCGGTCCAGAAGGACGCCGCCGACGCTGTATTTCCCGTTTGTCGAATCCGGCATGTCTTATCCCATCCGTGCGCGCAGGTCGTTGGCATAATCGGCGATTCCCGCGTCGAAATCATATTCCGGCTGCCAGCCCAGCATGTCGCGCGCGCGGCTGCAATCCAGCGGCAGGGCCCGGTTAAGCGGCGGGGTGCCGGGGACGATTTCAATTTTGAGGTCCGGCAGATGTTTGCGGATACCGTTCACCAGGTCGTCGAAGCTATGCACGACCTCATAGCCGATATTGAAAATGTTTTCTTCCGGCGCCGGCACGGTCATGGCGAGATCGATCGCCCGTCCGACATCCTTTGAATAGACATAGGCAAAATCCATGGTCTGCTCTTCCGGAATTTTCGCGGGCTCGCCGGTGATCCCCGCCATGACGAGATCCTGTACCTTCTGTCCGCCACCGGAGCCGCCCCAGAAATGGCCGACCCCGAACGTATTGGCCAGACGCAGCATCATCACCTCGAACCCGGCATTGATCGCGTAGGCTTCCCAAATCTTTTCCTGCGCCACCTTTGAATTGGAATAGGCGGCGCCGGAGCCGAGGAAGTTATCCTCCTGGACCGGCCCGTTGGTAATCTTGCGCCAGTCATAGGCCCCGAATGTACTGATATGCACGACCCGTTTGACGCCGGTCAGCCTTACCGCGTCGGCCACCGCCAGTGTGCCGCCGATATTCAGCCCATAGCCGAAATGGATCGGGTCGGCGGCCTTTTTGCCGATGACGGAGGCGGTATGCAGCACGCAATCGACATCGTGATCCTGTATCGTCTCCACCATGCCCGGCAGGCTGCGCACGTCTTCATTCACATAGACAAAATCGGCATCGCCCAGCTGGCTTTTGACATAATCCTCATGCGGGATCGGATCGACGAAAACGACCTTCTCGCCGCGGCGCAGCGCGCATTGCGCATAGGACGTGCCGACGAGGCCGGCACCGGTGATCATCGTGGTCATCTTGTTTCTCCCTGTTCGCGCGCCGCCTTTTCGCGGCTTTCTGTTCGTAAAAGATAAAGACTGCTGCCGAAGATGACCAGCGCGCCCGCATAGGACCAGAGGCCGGGGACCTCGGCGAACCAGACCAGCCCGATCAGGAAGGCATAGACGATCCGCATGTAATCGAACGGCATGACAAAGCTGGTTTCGCCCAACCCGACCCCATGGGTGAACATGCCCTGGCCGACGATGCCGAGCGTGCCTGTGAGGATGAGCAGCGCCAGTTCCGTCCAGGTCGGCGTGATCCAGATAAAGGCGGCGGGCAGGTCGATCATGCCGCCAAAGGCGAACCCGATCAGCCCCGGGATAAGCGCCAACAGCGTCGTCACCATGGCGAAATAGAACATGATGGTGACAGTGTCCTCGGTCCGGCTCAGCAGCTTGATCGTCAGCACGACCCCGGTACCGAAACATGTGCCCATGACCGCGACCACGGCCCATGGATCGAACCCCGCGCCAAAGGGCTTTGTGATCATCAGAATGCCGGTAAACCCGATGAGCGTCACCATGCCCCGCTTCATACCAACGGCTTCGCGCAGGATCAGGATGGCGATAACCACCATGATCAACGGCCGGGAGAACTGGATAGTGACGGTGTCGGCCAGAGGGATATGGATCAGCGCGAAAAAGAAACAGAGATTGCCCATAAAACCGAATCCGCCGCGGGCGAAATGCAGGAAAGGTTTGCGGGTTGACAGGACCTTCAGGAATCCCATGCGCCAGACCAGCGGCAGCATCACAATCAATCCCGCGAGAAACCGGACGAACAGCACTTCGAATGCCGGCAAGGTGCGTCCCAGAAACTTGACCAACGACGCCATGACGATCAGCAAGAAAGCCCCGGTCACGACGAACAGCGCGCCCTGAATATTGGGGGACAGCCGCCGCCACGGCGCGAGGATTGCGTGTTTGAGGGATGACTCGTCGGTCGGGGCTGTGGACATTGTGGCCTTTGAAACCGGGGCAGGGGGTGATTGTCCGCCAAGCCGGCGGTTTGTCAAACGTGGCGCCGCTGCCTAGGCTCTCTTGTGAAATTAACGGGAGAATTCGAATGAGTGAGAACGGAAAACTCGATGGCGCCGTCGCGCTGGTGACCGGCGGGGGTGGCGCGATCGGTGGCGCTTCGGCAAGGCTGCTGGCGGCTGAGGGCGCGGCGGTGCTGGTCGCCGATAACCGCATGGAAGCGGCGGAAGAGATTTCAGCCGAGATTGTGGCGAACGGTGGAACCGCTCAACCGTTTGAGCTGGACGTTTCGGACCCGGTTCAGGCCGAGGCCGCCGTTTCCGCCGCGGTCACCGCCTTTGGCAAGCTGACCGTTTTGGTCAATGTCGCGGCCGCCGTGACCCCCGATGCGCCGGTTGAAAGCCTGCCGCTTGAAGACTGGAACCGGGCCTTCGCCGTCAATTTGACGGGCCCTTTTCTGATGGCGAAATATGCCGTGCCGCATATGCGGGCGGCTGGCGGCGGAGCGATTGTCAATATGGCCTCGCAATTGGGCACTATCGGCGTACCCGACCGGTCGGCCTATTGCTCCACCAAGGCGGCGCTGATCCATATGACGACAATTCTGGCGGCGGAAGTAGCGGCCGACAATATCCGCGTGAATTCGGTGTCGCCCGGTGTGATAGAAACACCGCGTACCCTGCGCCGTTTTGACCGGGTCGAAGATTTTCAGGCCGCGCGCGGGCCGCTCCATATGCTCGGGCGGGTCGGCAAGCCGGAAGAGGTCGCCAAGGCGGTGCTGTTCCTTGCCTCGGACGATTCGTCATTCACCACGGCGACCGATTTGCTGGTCGATGGCGGTTATATCTATCTGAAACGGTCCGGAAAACCGGCGGGAGAAAAAGCTTAGGCGGCCAACCGCGTATCACCGGCGCGTCTACGTTGGCGGATGGTGATCAGGACACCAATCCCCAACAACGCCGCCATGCCCGGCGCGGGCAGGGCGTGTTCGGTTAAGAACTGACTGCCCGAAACAACGGTAGCTTGCGCCAAGGAAATGATGTCCAGGCCGGTAACCGAATCAATTGTGATCTGGCCGATCGCGGTCGGGGTGTTTCTTGGGCCGCCTTCCCGCATGAGGTTGTTATTGTCGCCCAGCGCGCTGGCATGATCGAGCCCCAGATTATGGCCCAGCTCATGCGCGATTGTGTCGAGCCGGTTAATATCGAAAATGATATCGCTGATAATGAATCCGTTGGCGCCGAGATTACCGAGACCGGCGTTCAAATCGCCGCCGATTGTCAGGCTGTCCACGACGAACATATTCACCACAAGCGAATTTTCGTGGCGATTGGTATCCGTCGCGAAGGGGTTCAGCAATTCCAGTGCGTCAGTGTCATTGGCGTTGAGCCAATCGGTGCTGTTCAGTGTTCTGCTGCCAAAGAAATTAACATTCAGGCCGGTCGAGGGCTGGGCCCATATCGCCTGCGTCGCATTTTTGAAGAGGTCGCCGTGCGCGCCATTCGGAAGGTTGGCGCAGGTTGTTCCCGAATCGTCACATACGATGATGGGTTGAATGGTGACGTAGGTCGGCGCCGCAACGCCGGAGCCTGACGAGAGAAAAAGGGCAGCCAGAAAGGCTAACGAATGCAAGACCCGGATACGCATTTTATTTGTCTTTGTCCTTGTTCGGGACATCGCCAATCCGGATATTCTCTTGCCATTTATGCTTAGGCTGCGGGTCCCCAGAACACTCGCCCTGCGGCCATTTATTGGCCGAGATATTATACAAAGCTTCTCCGTGCTCCAACGAAAAAAGTGCATAAATACCGAAAATCTTTGGTTAATTTTGTGTGACACCCATTTTGTCCATGTTCCTCCGCCATAATGCGGCCGCCGCGCCCTTGCCGCCAATGGCGCTCGGTGCTACTCCCGGCACATGGCTGGTGTAAAGCATTCCAACGGACACAAGATAGAAGGGGTTCTTCCGGCGTCCGAACCCGAACTGGCGGGTCCGGCGATTGAGGCGGAGTCCGTCGCATTCGATCTTGAGACGACGCTCTCGGCGGTAAGGCCGCTCAAATCCTCGGTCCCCGCCGATTGTCATTCGGCGGCGACACTGGGTACCGAACGGGAAGGCAATGCCGTCCTTATCGATGAAAGCGGGTTGTTCCTGACCATCGGGTATCTTGTGGTTGAAGCCACCGATGTCTTAATCGGCGGCCCGGGCGGCTCTGTCATGCATGCGCAGCCCCTCGGCTATGACCATGAAACCGGTTTCGGGCTGCTCAGAACCGTCGACAAGCCGGAATTCGAACCGATCAGGCTGGCCCGCGATGCGGATAGCCTGACGCCGGGCGCGCGGGTTGTTGTCGCCTCTGCCGGTGGGGCCGGCAGGGCGCTGGATGCCCACGTGGCGGACAGGCGTCTCTTCGCCGGTTCCTGGGAATACATGCTCGATTCGGCGATTTTCACCGCGCCGTTACATCCGAGCTGGAGCGGCGCCGCCCTTATCGACCCCGAAAGCGGGATGCTGTGCGGTATCGGTTCGCTGTTCGTGCAGGGGCCGGGTGGCGAGGATGAGGACGAGCAAGGCAATATGTTCGTGCCGATCGAGTTGCTGAACCCGATTTTCGACGATCTGATGCAATATGGGCGTCGTTCCGGGCCAGCGCGCCCCTGGCTTGGCATGCATGCGACAGAAGCGCTGGGCCATCTTGTGGTGGCCGGCGTCTTCGATGGTGGACCCGCTGATAATGCGGGAATTCGGCCAGGCGACGTGGTTGAGCAGATAGAGGACGATTCTATCGATACGCTGGAAGCGCTTTACCGGCGTCTATGGTCGGTGGGTGAGGCGGGCACGTCCGTAAAACTTGGTATCATCCGCGGTGCGACGGGAATGGATATTTTTGTGCGGTCGGGCGACCGGCGGGATTTCTACAAGTTGCCGCGCCGCCACTAGGTGGCCGTCTTTAGCCGCCGTCTGATCATGACGACGCCGCCCGACATCATGGCGAAAAGATAAAGTGAGGACGGTTCCGAAACCGCCGTCGCGAGCGACTGCGAGTCGGAAATCGAGTAAACTTCCAGGGTAGAGCCCGGGTCGATGGTGATCAAAAATGTTTCGCTGCCGGTAAATGCATCGGTGACCAGCCCGTCACCAACGCTGTCCGCGATCACCCGCGAAAACTCAAAGATGCCATAAGATTGTTCAACGCCATCTATATCGAAAGACGTCGACTGACTGATCAACGATTCGGCATATTCGTAAAACTCCGTGATCGATGCGGAGAGTGAATATCCAAAATCGACAGTGATCGACACCGTAATCGCGGAAAGACCGGCGCTGTTATCGATTTCCATATAACCGTCCGTTGCCGCGACCGCGATCCCGGCATCGCCCGGAAAGCTGGCCGATGCGTTGGTCGGCATGGATTGGGTGGTGCTGCTGGGGCCGGATGATGCCGTCACCGAATCGATGCTGGCCGATCCCATCGCGATCGTTGCTGTGCCGAAGGGCAAGGGTGCGGGAACAATTACGCAGTTGATTATATCCTGAAGCGTGTCAGCGAGCCCCGGGTCATCCGGCAGAACGACACCTTCGGTAAACACCGTGGTGCCGTTTGCCACGGGATCGATCGAAAAGGAATCGATTGTCGTGGTGACGGTCAAATCGGATGTCGCAATTGCCAGCGCGTGCAGTTTCGACGGCGCAAACGCGAGCAGCGCCCCCAGAACCGCGGCAATTTTAACCCATTTAACCATCTTCAGCCTGATTTACGTGACTATTTATAGTTTTTTAACGCAAGAAACGGGCCATCTATTTTTTAGTCGGAATTCCCCCGATTCTGTTGTGGCGCGGTCGTGACATTCTGTGACAACGTAAAGATTCTCGACAATCTCGGGTGAATTACGCCCATTCCCTTAACACTTCCGGATCGGTTTCGGATTTTAGCCGGGAGTCGCGAATTTTCGTGAATTCCGACGGATTTACCAGCTTTTTTAACGCCCAGGCGGCGCTGCCCCTTACCAGTGGCGATTGATCGTCCAATAACGGGAATATCTTGGTCCTATAGCCCGCATCGCCGCTATTGCCGATGGCGATCAGCACATTGCGGATAAAACGGTCGCGCCCCAGACGTTTGATCGACGATCCCGCGAATACGTCCCGGAAGGCGGTATCATCCAGCATGACCAGATCACCGAGCCGCGGCCAGATCTTCTCGATATGGGGTTCAAGCTCCGGCGCGGTGCGGGGTTTTGCAAACCGGTTCCACGGACAGACCGCCAGGCAGTCATCGCAGCCGAATATCCGGTTGCCGATTGCTTCGCGGAATTCATGCGGGATCGGCCCCTTATGTTCGATGGTCAGATAGGAAATGCAGCGCCTTGCATCCAGGCGATAGGGCGCCGGAAATGCTTTGGTCGGGCAGATATCGAGACAGCGCGAACAGCTGCCGCAATGATCGGTTTCCGGTGTGTCCTCCCTCAATTCCAGTGTGGTGAAGATCTCCCCCAGAAACAGCCAGGAACCGCGCTGCCGCGAGACCAGATTGGTGTGTTTTCCCTGCCATCCGAGCCCGGCGGATTGGGCCAGGGGCTTTTCCATTACCGGTGCCGTATCGACAAACAGTTTTACTTCCGCCTCATATTGCTGGTGGATTTCCCGCGCGAGGACCCGCAGCTTTTTCTTGATGACATCGTGATAATCGCGTCCCCGCGCATAGACGGAGATCGCCCCGCGTTCCGGTTTCGACAGGATTTCCAGCGGATCGTTCTCCGGTCCGTAATTGAGCCCGACCACGATCACGGATTTGACTTCGGGCCAGAGCGCCCGGGGCGCTCTTCGTTGCTCGGCCCGGGCCTCCAGCCAGCCCATATCGCCGTGCCCGCCGCCGTTCAGAAATTCGATAAGTCTCTCGCCGGGTTTGTGGTCCTGATCGGCGGGTGCGAAACCGACCGCGTCAAATCCCAGCGCCAGCGCGCGATCACGGATAGCCGCTTTAGGGTTTTCGGTTGGCGTGTCGCCGGTCAACCGCGGCCCCGATAGGGCGCGACACCTTGATCCGGGACCCATAACCCCTTCGGCACGGGGCCGGTCTGATAAAACACGTCGATGGGGATTCCGCCGCGCGGGTACCAGTATCCGCCGATGCGCAGCCAGACCGGTTCCAGCTCCGTCTCCAGCCGTTTGGCGATGCCGACCGTGCAGTCTTCATGGAAATGTCCGTGATTACGAAACGCGCCGAGGAACAGCTTGAAGCTTTTGCTTTCGACCAGCCAGGGTCCCGGCGCGTAATCAATCACCAGATGTGCAAAATCGGGTTGTCCCGTCACCGGGCACAATGTGGTGAATTCCGGGCAGGTGAAACGCGCCAGATAGGGCGATCCCTGATGCGGGTTCGGGATCCGCTCCAGCACAGCGGCATCAGGCGATTCCGGCAATGCCGTTCCCGCGCCGAGCTGGGTCAGGTTTTTTGTATCGACCTCATTCACCGTAATGTCCCGCCTTTCAGCTATCCAGCGCTCGTTCCGGACCGTCCGCGAGTTCCCGGTCGAAATCGCGCCGGAATTCCGCCAGCGTGCCGTTTTCGATGGCGTTTCTCAGCCCGCGCATAATATCCTGATAATAGCGCAGGTTATGCGCCGTCAACAGCATGCCGGCCAGCATCTCGCCCGCCTTTACCAGATGATGCAGATAGGCGCGGCTGAACCCCGTGCAGGCGGGACAGGAACAGGCGGCATCCAGCGGCCTCGGGTCATCGGCATGGACGGCATTGCGTAAATTCAGCGTGCCGCCCCGGACAAAGGCCTGCGCGGTGCGGCCCGACCGTGTCGGCATGACGCAATCGAACATATCGATGCCGCGCGCGACGGCGCCCACGATGTCTTCGGGCCGGCCGACCCCCATCAGATAATGCGGTTTATCCGCCGGCAAATACGGCACGGTGACATCCAGCACGTCGAACATGCGTTCCTGGCCTTCGCCCACCGCCAGCCCACCGACAGCGTATCCGTCAAACCCGATATCGATCAGGGTTTCCGCCGAGGCCTGCCGCAACTCTGGAAATATGCTGCCCTGCACGATGCCGAACAGCCCGTATCCGGGGCGTTCCTCGAATGCTTTCCGGCATCGTCCGGCCCAACGCATCGAGAGCTCCATCGATTTCCGGGCGTCGTCTTCGGATACCGGCCAGCCCGTGCACTCATCCAGCACCATGGTGATATCGGCATCCAGCAGATTTTGGATTTCCACCGAGCGTTCCGGCGACAGCGCGATATGCGCCCCGTCGATATGGGATTGGAAGGTCACGCCCTCCTCGGTCAGTTTGCGGCGTTCCGACAGGGAAAAGACCTGATACCCGCCGGAGTCCGTCAGGATCGGGCCCGGCCAGTTCATGAATTTGTGCAACCCGCCAAGCGCCGCGACCCGTTCCGCGCCCGGCCGCAACATCAGATGATAGGTGTTGCCGAGAATGATCTGCGCGCCGGTCGCGGTGACGCCATCGGGGGTCATCGCCTTGACAGTGCCGGCCGTGCCGACAGGCATGAATGCGGGCGTGTCGATAACGCCATGGGCGCAGGCGATCCGCCCTCGGCGCGCATTGCCGTCGGTCGCCAGCAGGTCAAAAGAAAATTCAGTCGCTCCCGTCATCGTGTTGTCCGTTCCAGAAGACAGGCGTCTCCATAGGAATAAAAGCGGTATCCGTTCTCAATGGCGTGCCGGTAGGCTGCCTTCATTGTTTCAAGTCCCGAAAACGCCGATACCAGCATGAACAGGGTGGAACGCGGAAGATGAAAATTGGTCTGCAGCATGTCGACCGCGCGGAACCGGTATCCCGGCGTGATGAATATATCGGTGGTACCGTCAAAGGGATGGATTTTGCCGTCTTCCGTTGCGGCGCTTTCCAGAAGCCTCAGGACTGTCGTTCCGGCGGCAACGATCCGGCCGCCCTGGTCGCGAATCCCGTTCAGCCTGTCCGCGGTAGCGACATCGATACGCCCCCATTCGGCGTGCATCTTGTGGTCTTCCACCCGGTCGGCCTTTACCGGCAGAAAAGTGCCGGCACCGACATGAAGCGTCAGTTTTTCAATCGTGACGCCGCGTTCCCTTAGCCGGTTGAACAGATCGGGCGTGTAATGCAGTCCCGCGGTCGGCGCGGCGACGGCACCCGCCTTTTGCGCATAAACCGTCTGGTAATCGTCGCGGTCAGTCGGGTTTCCGGTCTTGTCGCGCTGGATATAGGGCGGCAGCGGCATGATGCCGTATCGTTCAAGACCATCGGTTGTTTCCAGCCCGCCGAAAGCGACCCCGATTTCGCCTCCGTCGCTCTTTTCGACGACATCGGCAAAAAAATCCGGCCCGAATTCAATCCGGTTGCCGGGTTTCAGCTTGCGGGCCGGGCGGGCGAAGGCGCGCCAGTTGCGGTCCGATTCCCGCATATGCAGCGTGATCTCCACCCCCGCCGCGCCGCGCCTGCCGCTGAGCCTTGCCGGGATGACCTTTGTATCGTTCAATACCAGCACGTCCCCTGGCGACAGCAGTTCCGGCAGATCGCGAAACAGCCTGTCTTCCGTGGTTTCGCCCACGACCAGCAAGCGGCTGGAATCGCGGGGCGATGCGGGGCTCTGGGCGATATTCTCGCGCGGCAGCCTGAAATCGAAATCGTCGGTGCGCATGACGCTTTCCCTAACATTTTGCCCGCGCCGGTCAAAGACAGCTGCCGCGCCTGTCGCCGTTCTCGGCAATCGTGATAGACTTTTTAATCAATAATATAACCTTAGGTTATTCCCTTCATGACGCAGCCCGAGAGTGGTCCCAAAGGGCCGCCAGCCGAAAAACCCGATCCGATCAAGGGCGCGGTCTATATGTTCGCGTCCGCCATATCGATATCCGGCGCGAACGGTATGGTGGTGCATGTATCCTCGACCGGGTTGCACGCGTTTGAAATCGCCTTTTTCCGACAGTTGATCGGCGCCGTCATGATGACCGCGCTGACCCTGCGTCAGGGGGTCCGGCATTTCTACACCCGGCGGATAAAGCTGCATCTCCTCCGTTCGCTTCTCAACGCCTTTGCGCTGCTCGCCTATTTTTACGGGCTCAGCCTTGAACCGCTAAGCAAGGTCGTCGCGCTCAGCCTGACGGCGCCGCTTTTCGCCACCGTGGGCGCGGTCCTTTTCCTGCGGGAAAAAATGACGGCGCATCGCTGGATCGCGTTGGCGGTCGGGGTGATAGGCGCGTTGATCATTCTGCGGCCCGGGGTGCAGGTGGTCTCGCTCGGCGCGGTTCTGGTGTTGCTGTCCAACGCGTCCTGGGCCTGCGCGCTGATCGTTATCAAGAAGCTGACGGAAACCGACACCGCCATCACCATCGCGCTATGGGCGGTCTATTTTCAGGTCCCCATTGCGCTCGCCGCCGCGCTATTCGTCTGGCAGGGACCGACGCTGGATCAGTTCTGGTGGCTGGCCGCGATCGGGCTGGCCGGGACCGTGGCGCAGGTCTTTTTGGGCGACGCTTTCCGCCGCGCGGACGCAACAGTGGTGTTGCCTATCGATTTCACCAAAATCTTTTATGCCAGCCTGATCGGCTATTTCTTCTTCGATCAGGTGCCGGAAATCTGGATCTGGGTCGGCGCCTTCGTTGTCTTTGGGGCGGTTTTCTATAACGCCTGGCAGGAACGCGCCGCCCGCCGGGCGGGTTGACCCCCGCCTATCAGATGCAGCGATGCGCCGTTGCGGCGCAGCCAGCCGCGTGCTTCATCCGTATGTTTGCTAAGCCCGACGACGACGGACCAGAAGGCGGGCGAATGGTTCATGTGCGCCAGATGCCCCACCTCATGCGCGACCAGGTAATCGGATACGAAATCCGGCGCCATGATCAGCCGCCAGGAAAAATTCAGGTTGCCGCCAGCCGAGCAACTCCCCCAGCGGGTCCGCGCATCGCGCAAGGTGATCCGGCGGAATGGCCGTCCCAGCGCATTTGATTTTTCTTCCGCCAGCGCCGTCAGCCTCTCCCGAGCCCGGTCTTTCAGCCAGCTGGTCACCAGATCATCGACATCCCGGCGCAGTGGCCAGACGACAAGTCGCCCGTCAATCTGTTCGACCCGGCGGAGGCCGCGCGGTGTTATCTCTATCAGCAGTCTTTCACCCCGGTATGGAAATTCCATTCCATCCGTGAACGGTTTGCGGCGCGCCAGCCGGGCCGTGCGGTCGGCAAGCCAGTCTTCCTTTTCGCGCGCAAATGCCATGGCTTGTGAGACCGGCATGCCGTGTGGAATTACCAGTTCGAAATATCCGTCGCCTGGCACCAGGCGAAGCGCCACTCGTTTCGCCCTCTTGCTGTGTCGCAGCGTCACCGGCGCGGTCTCGCCGTTGGGCAAAGGGATGCGATGAAGATCGTTCATAGTTGCGAATTTCGTGGACCCGGCGGATTCGGACAAGCAAAATCGGCCAGAACAATTTTAGAACACATATCTCATGGCCGTTGCGCAGACCGATATCGCCGCGATGCCCGCCGAACCCGGCGCTTATGCGCTGCATATTGTTCTGCCGCGCCGTTTTGAGGGTGCGATCGGGGCTCTTGGTCCGGTGTCGCTAAAGAGGGGTGACTATCTTTATCTGGGCAGCGCGCGTGGCCCCGGCGGGATCAGCAGCCGCGTCGGTCGTCATTGCCGGCCGGAGAAAAAGATTCATTGGCATATCGATCATCTTACGGTTGCAGGTCGTGTCACAGAGGCTGTCGCGATACCGGGTGGATCGGAATGCACGCTGGCAGAGCTGGCGTTGACCTTTCCCGGTGTTACGGTTCCGGTTCCCGGCTTCGGCAGTTCTGACTCCAAGCGTTGTATGTCACATCTGTTTTTGTTGCCTAAACCGTTATGTGCCGCCATACTTGATAACATTAAGGCGTCTGTGCGTAATTCAGGGGAAGGCACTACCAGTGGTAGATAATCCGGTCGTCGATCATGAAGATTGGCTGGAGGCGCGTATCGCGCTTCTGGAAATGGAAAAGGAATATACCCGCCTGCGCGACCGTATATCGGCGCATCGCCGGGCGCTTCCCTGGGAAAAGGTCGAAAAGGATTACATTTTCGACGGGCCTGCAGGGCGGGAAACGCTGTCGGACCTTTTCGGGGAGTGCAGCCAGCTTGCCGTGGTGCATTTCATGTTCGACCCCGGATGGGAGGAAGGGTGCAAATCCTGTTCCCTCGCGGCGGATCATTATGATCGCGCCGTCCCGCATCTTCGCGCGCGCGATGTGTCCCTCGTCGTGATCTCGAAAGCGCCGCTTTTCAAGCTGCAGGCCTTTCGCGAGCGCATGGGGTGGGGTTTCAAATGGGTGTCGTCCTATGAGAACGACTTCAACCGCGATTATCACGTGAGCTTCACGCCCGAAGAACGCGATGAGGGCGAAGCCTATTACAACTACCGCAAAGGCGGCTTTCCGGTGAATGAGGCGCCGGGTCTTTCAATATTCGCCAAGGACGAGAGGCAGGCGGCGTCTTCCACACCTATTCCGCCTATGCGCGCGGGCTGGAATCGCTGATGACGACCTATACGCTGCTCGACCTGGTGCCGAAGGGCCGCGATGAGAAGCGGCTATCCTATTCGATGGAATGGGTCCGCCACCGCGACCGGTATGGAGAAGGTTAGGTTCTATTCCTTCACCGCCGCGCAGCCTTCTATGGTCGCGCGCAGACCCCGGCCTTTATCCACGGTTTCTCGGATTTCGTCGGCGAAGGGCGACTTTTCCATCAGCCGGTACAAATTCGCCGCCCCTTCATGGAACCCGTCGCTGAGACCCACCGCGCGGCAGGTCGCGGCGATTTCCTCCATCTCACCGATATAGCGGTGCGAGACGGCGGGGAGCGCCGGGGTCAGGTTTTCCATCCGTTTGTAAAGCGCTTCCTGGCTGTACCGGAATTCCTCATGCGCCATATCGGCGACGCCAAGCCTTTCCGCAGCGATAAGCATGTTGGCGCACAGCGCGCTGACGCCCTTGGTGATACCGGCATAGACCATCTTGACCGCCGATCCCTGGCCAATCTCCGGCCCGCACTGCTTGACAGCGATACCCTTGCCGTCGAACGCGTCCATGATCGCGGCATTCGGGCCGCTGACAAAAAAACGTGTCGCCTTGGGGTTTTTCCCCGGCGGGTTGCCGACGATGCCGCCGTCGATGGCCTCGGCCCCGACCGCGGTGATGATGGCGGCAACTTCCTTCGCGGTTTCCGGTGAGACCGCATTGCAATCGATAAATGGCGGTTTGGCGCCACAGGATTGCATTGCTCCAGCAACCAGTGTCGCGGTCGCGCGGGATTCGGCCGGCGGCAGGATACTGAAAACGATATCGGCGCGTTTGAGACCGTCCTCCAGCGTGCTGGCGTCCTGAAATCCGGCGGCTTCCGCGCGGGCGCGGGTCGCTTCACTGCGGCCCGCCAGAATGCCCAGCACGTCGAACCCGTTCTGGTGAAAGGCGTTGCCGACCGCCGCGCCCATCTCGCCCGGGCTCAACACAAGTACGGTTCTGATGGTCATGGCGCGACCTCCTATTTATTGCTTCTGAATTGCCATCCCCAGGTGACGGCCCGCAGGCAGCATAGCGCACAGAGCGCCGGTGTCAGCGCCGTCGCGCCCAGAACCCATATCGCGACACGTTCCAGTGTGGGGATGTCGATGCCTTGCGCCAGCCCGGCCAGATTGGCGATCAACCCCGCGCCCGCCGCGCCATAGGCAACGCCGAGCGAGCGGATTGTCTGCATGGAGGAAGCGGTGATGCTTTCTTCGCCATCGCGGGCGACCGACATGCCATAGGTGATCATCAGCACGTTCGTGGTGCCGACCGAGACGCCGACAAGCGTGATGGTGATGGTCAGCCATATCAGTGACCCTTCCAGGACCGCCCAGGCAAATATCAGAATAAATACCGTTGCCGCGATCATGCCGGCGACCGAGGTCACGCGTTCCGCCTTTCCGGAAAGCCCTGAAACCGACAGCGATCCGATGGTCCAGCCGATCGAGAACACCAGCGACAGATAGCCGACATATAGCGGCGAGATGCCGTGCATTTCCTGCAGGAACAGCGGCGCGAATATCAGCAGGGCGGAATGCAGGGCGGAAATCAGGAAATAGACCCAATAGGCGAGCCCGACCGCGTTAAAGACCGATAAAGGTCTGGTCGGAAACAGCTTTTCCGAGGATTGCTCATCGCGCCGGAAGGTCAGCCAGACCAGAAAGCAGGACAGCGTGATCAGCCCCAGATTGGCAACGGGATCATGTATCTGGCTTGTAATCCCGATGGCGATGACGCCGGCCGCCAGCATGACCAGACGGCGCCAGGGCAGGCGGCGGTCCGGTTCCTGTGCGCTGTCCGCGGCGATGGTCTTCCATGCGCCCCACATGAACAGCAGGATAACCGGGGCCTGCGACCAGAATGACCCGCGCCACCAGCCGATTTCGGCAAAGACGCCGCCGAAAAACGGGCCGAGCAGGGCGGCGATGCTCCAGGTCGTCGTGATGGTCCCCAACATACGGGTGCGTACGGTGAGGTCGAAATTATCGCGGACCAGGGCCATTGTCTGGGCGATGACAAAACCGCCACCCAGCCCTTTGACGAACCGGGCAATCAGCAGGGTGAGCATGTCCGGCGGGATGGCGCAGCCTATGGTGCCGATCAGCACGACGATACCGCCCCAGATATAGCCGCTCCGCCGCCCGAGACGGACGCGTAGATGATGACCGGCCGCCGCCCCCACGATGGAGCCGACCATATAGATCATCGATGCCCAGGTGTAATAGGAGAGCCCGCCGATATCGGCGACCACCGTCGGCATGATGGTGTTGATGATAAAGATATCGAGCGCGTGCAGCGCGACCCCGAGATTGAGCAGCAAGGTCCATTTGCCACGGCCGTCCCGGAACAGCTCCGCCCAGCCGGCGCGTTTTTCCGTTTCGGCGGGGGCTGATTCATTATTTCCGGTCATTTCTGCAATCTAGAACGGCCTCCGCGCCGCGCCAAGCCGTGGCCAGCCCTTTCGAGCACCGCTATCATGCGGCCATGACAATTCTGAGCGTCCTCGACCAATCCCCCATCCTTGCCGGCAAGACACCCGCGGATGCGATCAACGACACGCTGGCGCTGGCGCGTCACGTGGATGCGCTGGGCTATCACCGCTACTGGCTTGCGGAACATCATTCGAGCGGCGGTCTGGCGGGGGCATCGCCGGAAATCCTGATCGGACAGGTGGCGGCCCATACCAGCCACCTGCGTGTGGGTTCGGGCGGGGTCATGCTCGGCCATTACAGCGCGCTCAAGGTGGCGGAGAATTTCCGCATGCTGGAGACGCTTTATCCCGGCCGCATCGATCTCGGTGTCGGCCGCGCGCCCGGCAGCGACCAGATCACCGACCAGGCGCTTTCCGTCGGTCCCGGATCACTGGGTCCGCAACATTATCCGCAACAGGTACGCGACATGATCGCCTGGCTGCATGACGCCATGCCGGACGATCACCCCTTCGCCAAGGTCCGCGCCATGCCCGCCGGACCCGGCGCCCCGGAGGTCTGGCTGCTAGGGTCTTCCGATCAAAGCGCTGCGGTCGCCGCCTATTTCGGCGCGCCTTTTTCCTTCGCCCATTTCATCATGGGAGAGGGTGGGTCCGACGCGATGGAGTTTTATCGCCAGAATTTCCAGCCTTCCGATATCAATCCGGAGCCGCAAGGCAGCGTCGGCATTTTCGTTATTTGCGCGGAGACCGACGAAGAGGCCGAGGAGCTGATGATCGTGCGCGATCTCTCCTCCGTGCTTCAGCGTACCGGGCGCGGCGGGCCGGTCCCGACGATAGAGGAAGCGCGTGCCTACGAATATTCCCCGCAAGAGGAGCAGTTAAGGCTCTATAACCGCCAGCGCTTCATCTGGGGCGCGCCGGACCGGGTGAAGGAAAAGATCGAGGTGCTGGCCGACGCCTATAAGGTCGATGAATTCGTGGTTTTGACCATTTGCCCGACATTCGAGGCGCGTTGCCGGTCATACACGTTGCTGGCGGACGCCTTCGGGCTGGAATCGCGTTAATTGGCGGCAACCTTTCTTTAAAATTCCTGATTTAGCCTGCCTGTCGACGCGGGAAATGAACGGGCCGGAAAATGGGCGCGATTGCCTATGACGATGCGATAGAGGTTGTGCGGTCGGGCGACGGGGAAACCCGCGCGCGGCTAGGCGCCGATCCCGGAACTCCGCCCGAATTCCTCTATTATCTGGCCGAAGACCCGGACGTTGCCGTGCGCCGCGCGGTCGCCGAAAACCCCAATACGCCCAACAAGGCCGATCTGCTGCTGGCCAAGGACGCCGATATGGGGGTGCGCTGCATATTGGCGCGCAAGCTGGTCGGGGACGGGTTGGATGACGACGAACGCGCGAAGCTCTGGCGCATGGGGTTTACCATCCTCGAGACATTGATGCGCGACCAGTTCGTGCAGGTGCGCAGGATTCTGACCAATGCCTTCCACGCCGATCCCGCCGCGCCGCATGATGTGGTTCTGGGCCTTGCCCGCGATGCGGAACAGGAGATCGCCGCGCCGGTTCTGGCGGATTCGCCGGTTCTCACCGAGGACGATCTGGTGTCCATCATCGAGGACGGCGCGCCGGGCTGGGCGCAGGACGCCATCGCCGGGCGCGAGGCATTGCCGCCCGCTGCCGCCGATGCGGTGATTGAAGCGGGCGATGGCAGGGCCGGGGCGACGTTGCTGGCGCGTAAGGACGTGGCCTTGTCTCAACAATGCCTCACCCGCGCCGTCGAACAGGCGGAAAAAACGCCAGAATGGCAATCGCCCCTGGTGGTGCGCCCCGACGTCAAAGGCAGCTTGCTGGTCCGGCTCGCCCGGTTTGTGGCCGCGCCTTTGCTCTCGATGCTGCGCGCGCGGCCCGATATCGACGCCGAAACGGCGAAGCAGGTCGATGACGCCATTTGCTCCCGGCCGGGGCAGGAGACGAAAGAAGCGCGAGATGCCGCGGCGGCCGCCGCGAAACCCCCACCGGAAAAATAGGCGGTCGAAACCGCGGCCGAGGCGGCTGCGCGGGCCCGTGCCCTGCATGAGGCGGGTGAGCTCTCCGATGTCGTGGTCTCCGCCGCGCTGGAAGCCCGCAACACCGCTTTCGTTCTTCATGCCATTGCGCTGCGTTCGAATATCCCTGTCGATGCCGTAAAGCGGATAATCAAATCGCAAAGCGCGCGCACCGTGATGGCGCTGTCCTGGCGGGCAGGCCTGTCGGCCCGGTTCGGGATGGAGCTGCAGCGCGGCCTCGCCCGCATTGCCCCGACCAAGCTGCTTAACGCGCGGGGCGGATTCGATTACCCGATGTCCGAGGAAGAGATGACGGCGCAGCTGGCGCTCTTTGGCTAGCCGTTCCGGGGCGACAAGACTCCAGGCTCGGGTGCGCGGCAGCCCGAATCCCGTTAAACTCCTGAAAAACAGGGTTTCTTGAGAAAGGATCGCGGCCTCATGGCGGTCAGACAGTCCGTTATGGCCGGCGTCGTCTGGATGGTGTTGTGCACCGGGTTTCAGGCGGCGGCGAGTGGTATGGTGCGGATGTTGTCGAGTGATATCGGCGTCTTCCAGCTATTGCTGTTTCACGGGTTGATCGGGTCCGTGCTGATGACGCCCTATATCGCGCGGCTGCCCGCCGGAACGATGGCGCGGGCGCGTACCCATCTCGGCAAGTATTTCATGCGCGGCTTTCTCTCCTTTGTCGGGATGGCGGCGTCTTTTTACGCCTATTCGGTGATGGATATCGCGAATGTTCAGGCGCTGCTCTTCACCACGCCGCTCTTCACCATTCTTCTGGCCAGCCTGATGCTGGATGAATTCGTCGGGGTGCGCGGATGGATCGCCTGCCTTATCGGGTTTCTCGGCGCGCTGATCATTGTCCGGCCCGGCTTTATCGATCTTAATCTCGGCGCCATCGGGGCGTTGGCCGCGGCCTTGTCCTTTGCCGCGGCGAATATCGTCATCCGCCGCCTGTCGGTGACGGAAAACCCGGTGCTGATCACCTTGGCCGCCAATGTGACCATCGTGCCGTTTGCCGCCGTGATCGCGATCCCGGAATGGGTGACGCCGGCCTGGGAAGACGTGCCGCTGATCCTGCTGATGGGGGTCTGTTTCATGCTGGCGCAGATTTTTCTCGCTCTGTCGATCGGGGCGGCGGATGCGCGCATTGTGCAATCGGTCAATTTCCTGCGCCTGCCCTGGGCGGTGCTTTTCGGTTGGCTGATGTTCCGCGAACTGCCTGATCTCTGGACTTATATCGGCGCCATCGTGATCTTCCTCGCCGCCTATGACGTGCTGATGCGCGAACGGAAAAAACCCCGATGATGGCTGGCGCTCCGCAATCGAAAGCCATGCAGGGCATCATGTGGATGGTGCTGGCAACAATCGGTTATTCGATCAATGCCGGGCTGGTGAAGCAGCTTTCGGCGGACCTCAACACCATGGAAATGGTGTTCTGGCGTTCGGTCTTCGCGATTCTGTTTTTGTTGCCCTGGCTGATGCGAAACTTCGCCGAAGGGGCGGGGGCGGTAAAGCGGCAATGGAAGCTGTTCGCCCTGCGCGGGTTGCTCACCTATGCGGCGATGGCCACGACCTATTTCGCGTTGGCGAACATGCCGATTGCCGAGGTCTATGCCCTGCAATTCACCAATGCGTTGTTTACGATTCTGGGTGCGGTGCTGGTACTCGGCGAACGGGCCGGGCCCAAAACCTGGGCGGCCTGTGCGGTCGGATTCGGCGGGGCGCTGATTATTTTGCGCCCGGGTTTTGAGGCGGTGACCATCGCCGCGATGGCGGCGCTCGCTTCCGCCGTGCTCTACAGCGCGACCAACGTGACCATCAAGATACTCTCTCGGACAGAGGCGACCACGACAATCACCGTGTTCGGCAATCTGATCATGTTGTTGATCTCCGCGATCCCCATCCTGATTGATTTTCGTCTGCCGCCGCTGGAGGCCTTCCCCTGGATTATCGCGCTGGCGGTCTTCACCACGGCGGGGCAGTGGTGCCTCGCCCATGCGATCGGGCTCGCCGATGCCCGGGTTGTCTGGCCGTTCGATTTCCTGCGCCTGCCCTTTACCGCGCTGATCGGCTGGTTCTTCTTCGCCCAGCTGCCCGATATCTGGAGCTGGGTCGGCGCTGTCGTGATTTTCGGGGCAAGCTATTATGTCATCCGGCTCGAAGCGGGAGGAAGGAAAGGATGAACAGGCTGCCCGACGCGGTGATCGGCGCGTTCTGGATGCTGGTCAGCGCGCTCTGCTATGTCGCCTCTGCCACCATCCTGCGCGGTTTGGGCGACGCCTATAGCCCTTTTGAGCTGACCTTTATCCGTTCTCTGATCGCGACCGCGATCATCCTGCCGATGTTCCTGCATCAAGGCGGCAAGATGACCCTGATCCCGCCGCGTTTTCTGATGCATCTGGCGGTCGCCGGGTTTTCCTATCTCGGCATATTGTTCTGGTTTCAGGCGGCCGCCATCATGCCGGTCGCGGATTTCTTCGCCCTGCAATTCACCACGCCCTTGTTCACCATCGCGCTCGCCATCATCTTTCTGCGCGAGCGGGCTGACGCGGCAAGCTGGGCCGCCACGCTGGTCGGGTTCGCGGGGGTGTTGATCGTGCTGCGCCCCGGCATGCTGGAAATCACCTTCGGCGCCATCGCGGCGCTGCTTTCTTCCGTCGGTTATGCCAGCGTCAATACGGTGATCAAGTCGCTGTCCCGCACGACATCGGCCACCATCATCGTATTTTACGGTAATTTGCTGCTCGCCCCGATATCCATGCCGATGGCGCTGGCGGACTGGAAAACGCCGCTTCTGGAAGACTGGCCGGCCATTCTCGGCGTCTCGATCCTGTCCACCTTCGGCTATCTGACGATTACCAAGGGCATCACCTTGGCGCCCGCGCGGGTGGTGCAGCCGGTGAATTTCATGCGCATGCCGTTCGCCGCCGTAGCGGGTTGGATTTTCTTCACTGAGTTCCCCGATCTCTGGACCTGGGTCGGGGCGGTGGTGATTTTTCTCTCCACCACCTATGCGGTACAGCGCGGCGCGCGCCAGCGCCAGCAGGCCGGACCGGCGGGGGAAAAATCATGATCACGCTTTATGCCTGGCCCACGCCGAACGCCCACAAGATTTCCATTATGCTGGAGGAATGCGGGCTGGCATACCAGGTGAAGGCGGTGGATATCACCGCCGGCGATCAGTTTACGCCGGAATTTCTCGCCCTTTCGCCCAATAACCGCATGCCGGCGATTACCGATAGTAACGGGCCGGATGGCGGGACGATTTCGATATTCGAATCCGGCGCGATCCTGATCTATCTGGCGGACAAGACCGGAAAATTCTGTCCGGAAAACGGCGCGGGGCGCTATGCCGTCCTGCAATGGCTGATGTTCCAGATGGCCAATCTCGGCCCCGTTGCCGGCAACGCGCAGCATTTCCGCGACGCCGCCCCTGAAAAAGTACCTTATGCGATCCGCCGCTTTTCGGATGAGGCCGGCAGGCTTTACGGGGTGATGGACCGGAGGCTTGGCGACGCGCCCTATCTGGCGGGCGCAGATTATTCCATCGCCGATATGGCGTGCTGGCCCTGGGTGCGTCTGCACCGCTATCACGGCCAGCCCTGGGACCCGTTCCCCAACGTCAAACGCTGGTTCGACGCGATATCCGAACGCGACGCGGTGCAGAAGGGGATGAGGTTGTTGGCCGACAAACGCGCCAAGCCGAAGGACGTGCTGAACGATCAGACCCGCGACGTGCTGTTCGGCAAGACGCAGTTCGAACGGCGTTAGCCCGTCTTCTCCCCGCGCGTTTCGCGTCGGGTGGTGATATAGGTCGAGGTAAAGATCACCAGCGCCCCGGCGACCACCCAGGCCGAGAATGTCTCGCCCCAGAAGGCCCAGGCGATCACCGCGATAAAGGGCAGGCGCAGGAAATCCAGCGGGAACAGAACCGACGTATCCGCATGGACCAGCGCGCGGCTCATGCAGTAATGGGTGATCATGCCGGACAGACCGAGCCCCAATATCCACGGCACATGCCGCCATTCGGGCATCACCCAGACATAAAGCGCCGGGATGATTAAAAGCACGATCTGGATGGCATTCATGTTGAACACCATGGTCGAGGCAGAATCCAGCATCGACAGCTTTTTGACCATGACGTTGTTGAGGGCGAAGAAAATCGCGCCGAGCACGACCATCAGCACGGCGGGCTGGACCTCCGCGAAGCCGGGGCGGATGATCATCAGAACCCCGCAAAAGCTCGCCGCCATGCCGTACCAGCGATAGCGGCTGACCTTCTCGCCAAGGGTCAGCGCCGCCATTCCCGCCGTCATCATCGGGATCGTGTATTCGATGGAGGTTACTTCGGCCAGCGGCACGGTGATGATCGCGAAGAACACGCAATATTGTGCCGCCACATGGGTGATGTTGCGGACCACCTGAAAGCCGGGGCGATGGCTGATCATGCCGCGCCAGCCATTGGAAACCGCAAAGGGCGTGATCACGATGAGCCCGATCAGGGCGCGTAGAAACAGAAGTTGCGGTACCTCGATATCAGGTTTCAGCGCGCGCACCGATATCGCAATGCCGCCGAGACCCGCGACCGCGACCAGCATCCAGAGGATGCCGCGCATGGTGTCGCGTTCGGCCGGGGACGCGGCCTCCGGCGCCGCGATCACTGTGTTTGCCGTGTCAGGAACATTATGGCGCGAACCTTACACCCGGCGCCTGAATCTGGCGAGGGCGGCATTTACAGTTTCGTGCCGTCCGAATAGGCTTTCCGCGGCATTGGAAAAACCACGGGAGACAGCTTGATGGATGGTTCTGCGGCGCTCAAGGAACTCAGGCACAACGTTATCTACAGCGATTTGCGCGAATATATCGAGGCGGTGGACGAGCTTGGTGAGCTGCGCCGCATCGACGGGGCGACCTGGGAAGAGGATATCGGCCTCGCCACCGAGCTGTTGCAGCATAATGAATGGGCGCCCTGCGCCCTGTTCGACAAGATCCCCGGTTATCCCGACGGGTATCGCGTTTTTACCAATTTTTTCGGCGGGCGGCGTCAGAACGTGACGCTCGGCTTTCCGCCGGAGCTTTCCAAATACGAACTCAGCCAGGTTTTCAACAAGGCCTATGCCTCGGTGGTCAACAACCCGTTGCCCTATGTCGAGGTCAAGGACGGCCCCGTCCTGGAAAATGTTATCGAGGGCGATGACGTCGATGTGCTGAGATTCCCGGTACCGCTCTGGCACAAGGACGATGGCGGACGATATATCGGCACCGGGTCGTTCAATGTCACCCGCGATCCCATCGAAGGCTGGATCAATGTCGGCACCTATCGCGTGATGGTGCAGGACGCAAAGACCGTCGGTTTCTATATCTCACCCGGCAAGCATGGCCGGCTGCATCGTCAGAAATATATGGACGCCAATGAGCCGATGCCGGTCTGTGTCGTTGTCGGGGTCGATCCGTTGAGCTTCCTGATGTCATCGAGCGAAATTCCCTATGGGGTCTGCGAATTCGACATCATGGGGGCCTATCGCGGCAGCCCGACCGAGGTGGTGATCGGCAAACATACCGCCCTGCCTTTTCCGGCCAGGGCGGAAATCGTGCTCGAAGGGTTCTGCTATCCCGACCGCCAGCGGCTGGAAGGGCCGTTCGGCGAATGGACCGGCTATTACGGCAATCCCGAACATCATGGCCCGACGCTGGATATCAAGGCGATCTATCACCGCAACGATCCGATCATGCTGGGCTGTCCGCCGCAGCGCCCGCCGGAGGAACAGTCGCGTTATCGCGCGGTGGTGCGTTCCGCGCTGTTGCAGGAACAGATCGATGCCGTCGGAATCCCCGATGTACGGCGCGTCTGGTGTCATGATTGCGGCGGCGGGCGGATGTTCACCGCGATCTCGATCAAGCAGCGCTATCCCGGCCACGCGACCCAGGCGGGGCAGATCGCCAGCCAGTGCCGGCTGGGCGCCTATGCCGGCAAGTTCGTCGTGGTCGTCGATGACGATATCGATGCCTCGAACCTTGACGATGTGATGTGGGCGATGTGCTTCCGCACCGACCCGGCCAGCGATATCGATATCATCAACGCCGCCTGGTCGACCGGGCTAGATCCGTTGATCCATCCCGACCGCAAGGAAGGCGGCGATACCACCAACAGCCGGGCGATTATCAATGCCTGCAAGCCGTTTCACTGGATGGACAAGTTCCCGCGGGTCAACATGCCGGATGAGGAAACCGCGCGGAAGGCGCAGGAACGCTGGGGCTGGCTACTGGCGCATAACAATCCGCCGGACTAAGCGCTATCGCGGCGCGCCGGCCCTCTCCCTCTCCCAACGACAGTACCCTTTGGGAGGCCGGGTGGGGGAGCTGGCTGGAACCGTAATGTTTATGAAATGCGCAACGCGCATTTAATGTGGGGCCGATCTGGCCTCATGGCGGGTCATGTAAAGCGTTGCGCCGGCGATAACCGCGGCGCCGGCCCAGGTCCACATATCCGTCGTCTGGTCGAACAGGAGCCAGGCAATCGCCGCGGAGATCGGCAGGCGCAGATATTCGATCGGTTCCACGATAGTGGTTTCCGCATGGACCAGCGCGCGGACAAGGCAATAGGGCGCGAGCGTGCCCGCGCCCGCGAGCAGTAACAGCGCCGGGATATCGGCGACCTCTGGTGTGACCCAGGTGAAATCGGCGACCGGAACACCCAATTCGGGTATCAGCGTCGCGATCAGATAACCGACACCCATGGAGATCGCGGAAAAGGTCGCGACCATAAGCTGGTAATAAAACGTTGTGGTGTTCGGGTGATCGGTGCCGCCGAGCGAGCGGGTATAGATCGCAACCCCGGCATAGGCGAGCGCCGAGCCCAGCACCAGAAACGCCGCCGGGCTGATCGGCAGGGTGCCGGGCCGCAAAATAATCAGCACGCCGGCGAACCCGATCAGGGTGGGGATCAGCCGTCCCGGTCCCGGCCGTTCACCGAGAAAGACGATGGCGAGGATGACCACCATAAGCGGCACGGTAAAATGCAGCGAGACGGCGGTTGCGATCGGCAGGGCGGAAAGGCTGGCGAACCACAGCCACATACCGGTGAAGTTGCACAGATTGCGCTGTACATGGGTCCAGAAGCGGGTGGTCTTGAGAAACCCGAACCCTTTCCAGCAGACGATGGAGAGAAAGATCGTCATGCCGATCACATTTCGGAAAAAAACCAGTTCGATCGCCGGGATGTGCTTCAGCAGGTTAACCGCATTGGGGACAACCGAATGCCAGGCCGCCGCGCCCAGCCCCCAGAATGCACCGACAATCACATCGTGACGGGTCATCGGCCCGACCGGGCCTTTTGCATGCGAACTCATTGAGGGAACTTATAACAAATCGCGCGGGACCGCTCTCCGCTAGCGGTAGAGCGCAATTCCGCCGATGCGGCGATCGATATCCGCGATGATGCGTTTATAGGCGGGGCTGTTCACATCGCCGTAGCGCCGTTTGAACTGGGCCACCGTCAGCCCTTCCGGCAGATCCTTGAAGGCGGGGAAAAACACCCTTTCGCTGGTGGCGTTTGCCAGCGCATCCTGAAATTTCCGCGCGGACGTCGCGTTCTTGACGGCATCCTTGGCAAAGCGCACGCCGGTTCGGTCGGCGCCGATATCGGTGAAGCTGAACCCGCTCTTCTTGTCGGTGTCCTTAACCTCTTTGAGCTCTCCGATGATATTGGCCGCGACATCGCCGCCGGTCAGGGTTAGCCCCGCCGAAATCCAAAAATGCTGTACGAAGTCGTGGCGCCCGTCGATCCGAATTGTCCTGACCGATCGCGGGCGGTTCTTCATCCCTTCCGGCCTGACGTCACCAACAAATTTTTCAAAACGTGTTTCTCCCAGGATAATGGACAGCGCCAATATCGCGGCTTCATTCTCCGCCACCGGGTCGCCGTTTACCGACCGTTCTTTCGCCAGCCGGAATATTGGCCGCATCACCTGAAGCACCGTTACACGGCCCTTGCGCGGCAGCGGCGATAACAAATTGTGCAGTTCCGCGTAATAGAACCGGACGCGGACCGGATCGCTTACCGTTACCTGGCGTTTGGCGGCCAGCTTGATGTCTTCCATCAGGCGGGGCGGCGGTTGGAAGGAGATGGTGACGGTATCGCCCGCGACCCGGACACCCTTGACCGCAGAAAGCACCTCCTTGCCCTTGCCGGGCCCCATCGCGCGGTCCAGCGCCATTTCCATTGCCGGTTCGATCACCCAGTCCGGAATTTCCAGCGATCCGATGGCGAGGCGCGAAATACGCAGCCCGCCCCGCGATGGGACTATAACCAGACGGATATTCAGATATTTGCCGAGGAGTTGTTCGATCTGCGGTCCGCCCGGAATTTGTTGAACAGGCAATTCGGCGGCGACCGCGCCGATCACGCCGTAGCGCGTCACCTGAACCTTGGTCGCGACATTCTTCAGAACGCCCGTTGCGCCCTTGAGCAGGGTGTTGAGTTCCGCCGTCGATGCCTGGACCCGGGTAATCTGATCCGTCGGCATGGTGCGCGGGTCGTAACGCTGCGCCAGCGTTTTGGCGTTCTGGAGATCGCGGAAATTGATGTCGCCCAGCCGGGCGATCATGGGCTGTTTATCGACCGCCATGATGACGGCGGCGACCGGCGCGCCGAGGACGGCGAAAAAGACGAGAATGAGAAAAAGACGGAATAGACAACCCATCGCATGATACCTGTTATAAGCGCCGCGTATCCGCCAACCCCGCAGCGACAGTCTTCATAGCAAATCGCGCCCGGTCAGGACACCAGAAAGAGATTGAGCGCATAAAGGATTGCGGCGCAGACCGCGCCGAGCCCGAATGCATAGGCGATATTGGGCAGGGTGATCACCCTGGCGGGGTTGAGATTGAACATGACGGACCCGGTGATGATGGTCAGGCTGCCGAGCGAAATCAGCGTGCAAAGGCCCCATCCGACCAGCAATGCCTGCATCAGGACCAGGTCGGCGACACCGGTCGGGATATTGACGAAGATCACCAGTAGCATGGTCCCGGGCACAATGGCGTGAATGCCCATCAACCCGGCGATATTCATGCACATGATGACGATGAAAATGACGGCAACCGGCGCGAGGTCCAGCGATTTCAGCCAGTCCAATATGCCGCTTTCCGACATCGCCGCCTCAAACACCGTGCCGAGCGTGATGGCGCAGGTCATCAGCATGGTTTCAGGTCCGATCCGGCCCGCGCCCTGTTGTGTCGCCATCAGCCCCGAGACGACGGTTTTCGGACCGATGACCAGCAGTGCCAGCAGACAGGGGACCGGCAGGCCGATGACCAGCGAATGCAGGGTGGACCAGCCGGTCAGGGCGCTTGTCCCGATGACGATGGCGGCGGTCAGGAACACGCCGGGGATGATGGGCCCAAGGCTGACCAGAGTACGGCCGATTCCCGCCGGGTTGCGTTCACCGTCCATAATGACGGCGGAGGCCAGTAATCCGAGAACGGTCAAGGCCAACCCCAGCGACACCGGCTGCCAGAGCGGCACGGCGGGCAGGTATTCGCTCGCCACCGCCATGCCGACGATAAAAGGCGACCAGAACGGCACCAGCGCCATCCCTCGCGCCGCGATCAGGAATATTGCGCGGCGCTCCGCTTCGGGTGTGTCGCGTCCGACGATGGGGGCGAGGACGGCAAAGACCCCGACCTGAAGGATCGCGCCGATAAAATGCGCACCGGTGACAATGCCGCCCGCCCGCGCATCCGGGGGCAGGGAGGCAAAGGCCTGCCGCGCCCGGCCGGTTTCAGGGCGGCGGTCGGCGGTTGCGCGCAGCAGGACAAGCGTCGCCAGAAAGGCCGGAAAGATGGCGGCGCGTTTGAGCCCGTCCAGCACTGCTTCCCCCACGCCGTACCGCAAGGCGAGCCAGGCGGCAGCCAGGGTGATGACCGCGCAAAGTATTTGCACGGACCGGCGCGTGCGCGGCAGCGACAGAATGGCGAAGCTGACCAGCAACCCGGTGGTGGCCGCCATCAAAGCCCGGGAGTCAAAGAATATGGTGGCAATACCCAGCACCCACAGGATCAGGGCATGAAACTGCAAGGTACGGGTGAAGGGTTCGAAGGGGCGGTCGTGGGTCACGTGCAAATCCGGGATTGAGGCGGATATATTAGGCCGGAAACCGCCAATTCCGCCATTCCCGGTCACGGGAACTGTCGGATCAGGTCGGCTTGCTATAAAATCACCGCATTCCGGCGTCACACAGGGCGCACTCAGGAGGATCGACATGACCAGAATTCTTGCTTCACTTTGCGCGTTTTTGCTGATTGCCCCCGCCGCATTGGCAGCGGACGATAAACCGGCGCCACGCACTATTGTGGTCAGCGCGACCGGCACGGTTGAGGTGGTGCCCGATATGGCGGAAATCCGCACCGGCGTTACAACCCGGGCCGATAGTGCCCGTCAGGCGGTGGATGCCAATAACGCGGCCATGGCGCGGCTGATGAGGGTTCTGGACGCGGCCAGGAATGCGGCGCGTGACATCCGCACCAGTAATTTCTCCGTCAATCCGGAATACAAGCATGTGCGGGGGGAACAGCCCCGTGTCATCGGCTACCGGGCGGCGAACACCGTGCATGTCCGCATCCGCGATATCGATAACGTTGGCAAAATACTGGATCAGGTCGTCACCGCTGGTTCCAACACCATTCAGGGAATCGGGTTTACGGTTTCCAAGCCGGATGCGCTGACCGATCAGGCCCGGCGCAAGGCGGTGGCGCTTGCGGTTTCACGGGCCAAATTGCTGGCCAACGCGGCGGGGGCGGAGCTCGGGCCGGTGCTGCAGATTTCCGAAGGCGCGGTCCGGGTGCCGCAACCGCGTATGCTGGCGGCCCGCGCCGTCGCTCAGGATTCCGTTGTTCCGGTGTCGCGCGGCAGCCAGACACTTAGCGCGACAGTCACCATGCGCTTTGCACTTAAATAGTTTATTTCGTGACTCTCCAGGCGACGACGGCGGTGATCATGCCGGCAACGCACATCGCGGCCATGGCGTAAAAGGCCTGTCCGCCGAAATTCTCGTAAAGCACGCCCGCCGCCATGGTGGAAATCGCCATCGCTCCGCCCACGGCGGTACTGGAATAGATGCTCTGCGCGGTTGCCGCATAATTCGCCGGGATCATCCGGGCAATGAAATGTAACCCCGCCAGATGAGTCGCCCCGAAAGTAAATGCGTGCAGCAGCTGTGCCGCGACCAAGGCGGGCAGGGCGGTGGTTTCGGCCAGAATTACCCAGCGGACGATTCCCGCCAGCGCGGCGAGTATCAGAAAATGCACGGGCTGTAACTTCTTGAGCAGCGCACCTGAAATGGCGAACAGGATGATCTCCGCGATTACTCCTTCCGCCCAGAGCGCGCCGATCACGCCTTCGCTGATTCCCGCCTCGCGCCAGTGGATCGTCGCGAATCCATAAAGCACGCCGTGGCTTGCCTGCACCAGCGCCGCCCCCAACATGAAAACCAGAACCGGCGGAGAGGCCAGTACCGCCTTTACCGGCGCGAAGAAATCGCGGTTTCCCGGCGTATCGGTCCGTGGCAGGAAATGACAGGCCGCGACGGTCAGGGCGATAAAGCCGATGATCAGCCAGAGGATGGCGTCCGGGTGCCGGCCTTCCAGAAAAAGTCCGCTGAAGCTCGCCGTTGCGATAAAGGTGATCGAGCCCCAAAGCCTTACCCGTCCGTAATCCACTACCCCGTCCCGGACCTTCAGCATGGTGACCGCGTCGCCGAGCGGCATCAGCGCGAACAGCAGCATGGTGGCCGGGATGCTGACCGCCAGCAGCGCCCAGAAACCGTCGGCCGGGAAAAACAGGAGATGCACGGCGAGACTAACCCAGGCGAGGGCGATCATTAATCGGTCGGGACGACCGAACCGGTCCGCGAATTGCGCCAGCAGAGGGTTTGAAAAGGCGCGCACCCACATGCCGGCGGAGATGACGAATCCGATCTCGGCCGGCCCCAGCCCGCGCGATTCCAGCCATACCGGCCAGAAGGGCAGCATCACCCCGATCACCAGAAACAGGGCGCCGTAAAAGAAGGAAATGCGTGTCGCCATGTCGGGCCGGTCCGGGGTTTCGCAATTTTGTTGAGCAACGCATAGTAACGGCGAACCGACGAATCATGAGGATATCCAATGGCGCGACA
>Ga0181594_10000524_pt1 | contig 35480 bp, 30 predicted proteins | sample 071ome_18_FD_145603 | JGI IMG/M metagenome (GOLD analysis project Ga0181594, IMG submission 145603) | Coastal salt marsh microbial communities from the Groves Creek Marsh, Skidaway Island, Georgia - 071413BT metaG (spades assembly) | ecosystem: Environmental > Aquatic > Marine > Intertidal zone...
GGCCGCTCTACGCAAATCTCCGAGTGGTTCTCTAACCCCCGAAAATCGAGCCACCAGTTGCAGATGCACTGCTCAAGGGGACTTATTACGCCGCTAAAAATGCCGTTTAGCATTTGTCTTGTCGTACAATTTATGCGAGAGATTATGTATGAAAAAAATAAGAAATCTGGGCCCGTTTTTTTTGGCCACTACAGCTTTTACCTCGCCTGTGGCCGCACAGGACATTGAGTTTTCTGATCGTCTGTTGGCGTTGGAGGAGAGGATTGAAGCTCTGGCCAATGAAAACGCGGACTTGAGGGCAGAATTAGAGCTTATCAAAGCTGAGGCTCCCGTGGGTGCGGAGCAGACCGCTGCCGCTGAGGAGCCTGGTGGACTGGTGCAAAAAAGGGAAAACTTCAACGATAGCATAGGGACTAATTCGGCTTACGCATTCCGGGTTCTCGATCAGTCGGTAGACGTAAACACCAAACCAATTGTGCAGTTGAAGGCGCTGCGTGACGAGCAGTTAAACGACAGGATTACGCTATCTGGACAGATTACAGCAATCGCGAACTACCAATGGTCAAATCGCGACGATAAGTTTGGTTATCTTATGAGAAACCCAACTAGCGCTAACCAGATTGGAGATAAGGTTTCTGAGGCTGTTCTACACAGTGCTAATCTAGCCATGACGGCAAGACTGTCGGATGATCTTTTAGGGTATGCTGAACTCTTGTATAATCCAGAGCAAAATTTTGGCCCTGGGACAATTACATCAAGGGATCGCAACCAGATTCAATTGCGCCGCGGTTGGATCATGTGGGGCAACCTCGATAAGAGCCCAATATATGGTTTGATTGGTAAGATGGATGTCCCATTTGGTCTGAACGATTCGGTTAGCCCTTTCACAAATTCGACCAACTGGCACGCATTTGCGCCTTTGGCTTACGGCGCACAATTGGGATTTTATGCGAGTGGTCTTAGTGTTCGCGCGATGGCCGTGCAGGGCGGCGCACAATTCAGGTCTGCTAACGCTCCAGTGCGAGGCACTGCCGTGCCTTCTCGTCTGAACAATTTTGTTTTTGACGGCAATTATCAAATACCGCTGGGTATGGGTGCTGATAACGTTCGTATTGGTGCAAGTTATCAGCACGCTACTAGTTATTGCCAAGGTTACCCCGTTTTCCATTTCAATCCATGTGAAGAGAGGAATCCAGGAATTGCCGCCTATGGTGTCGTAAATTTTGGGCAGCTTAAGCTATTGGGTGAATACGCACAGACGACAAAAGCGTGGCCTGGATCAAACGTCCCCATCCCGAATAATCCACTGAGTGTCTTTCCTGCAGTCAAGACGAAGGCGTTCACCATTGGAGGGCGATATTCTTTTGGCGAGACGGTGGATGTAGAGCAGCATAGAAAATTTGCATTTTCCGGCGAATTTTCAAAGTTTATTGCTGGTGCCGAAGATTCTCCTTGGGAAAGGCAAAATCAAGCCGTTCTGGGTTTTTCATATTTTCCATTTGCGCATGTTAATATCTTCAGTGAATTTATCCACGTCGACGGATTTGCTCCTTTGAATTTCGTGTCTGGAGGCAACTTTCCAGATGGTAGTACATGGTCAGATCGGGAAGCTGCAACGAACGTGATACTCGTTGGGGCGACGGCGGCGTTCTAATGCAACTAAGCTGAGCCTAAGCTGCCGTGGCGCGGTTCGACACACTGGGCAGCCCTTTCGAACATAGGATGGAAGGATCCGGACTGTGCGATTGGGTCCACTAGACGCGCCCGATTATGTCAGGCTGCCAATGCCACACATGTCGGTCGAGGCACTGCCTCTCATCGGAAGGCACGACCTTCCTGTGTTCGTCGGAGCGGTCCCCGATGGAGGCACTACCTCGATCCAGACCAGGCACTGCCTGAAAGGGACCATCCGCCCTTTGGCGGACGCCTAATTTATAACCGATTCGGTAAGGCTTGGTCCAACATCGATTTCTACGACTACGATGGTTGCGATCTGGGAATTGGCTTGTCAGCCGCTTATTAACGGCATTCAACTTTAATCCAACGAGCAAAATCGTATGTAAGAGGAAACGTGGGTCGGTGCTGTCAGTCTAACGCTAACTCGTCTCCACTCGGCAGAAGTGCCCCTGCCCACAGCGCCACTTAGGCTACAAGGTTTTGCCACTCAGCCAAGGCGGCTGAGCGGGCGGCTTTGTAAGTCTGGCGATCTACGAGATGGCGTTCGGAGTTGAAGTGGTTGTGGACATTGGCGTGGACTGAGGCGAACTTCTGTAATGACTTCATTTGTCGAAATCTGAGCATCACGCGCTCCCTTCGTCGGAACGGCAGATGTGAATTCTCACTTCGGTTGTTCATCCAACGCCCCATTTCACGACGCTCTTCAACGCCCAGGTCCTTCATCGCCGCAGGGTAGGATTTCAGCCCATCTGTGACGATAGTCGCTGGGCTACCGTGCCGTTTCAGCGCCTTCTTGAAGAACTGCAAAGCTGCAGATTTGTCCCGCTTTTTGGTGACGTAGCTCTCCAGGACCTCGCCCTCGTGATCGACAGCGCGCCACAGGTAATGGCGCTCGCCGTTGATCTTCACGAACACCTCATCAAAGTGCCAGCGCCAGTGACGGAAACCACGCATCCGGCTCACTCGTTGCCTTCGGATGTCAGCTGCGAACAACGGCCCAAAGCGGTTCCACCAAAGCCGCACGGTTTCGTGACAGATGTCGATACCGCGTTCGAACAGCAGGTCTTCCACGTTCCGCAAGCTCAACGGGAAGCGGACGTACATCATCACGACCAGGCGGATGACCTCAGGTGATGAGTTGAAGTAGCGGAAGGGGTTGTCGACCTTGCTCATCCAGACCGGCTAACATCGTCCCGCCCGCTCAGCCAGTTTGCTTTGACAATGCCCTCTGACAAGGTGTCGAGAGGCCCGGCAGCCGCACCCCGGATCCCCGCTCGCCACGCCTGCAGCAATCTTTGAATTGACCAGGGCCCGAGGCTTCGTTATTTATCACCCATATAAAATAAAACAGTTGCGAGAGAAGCTCTGCCGTCCGGGATCATGCCGTGCCGTGAACCAGGGCAGAATGTCTGGAGAGGCCCATGTCGAAGAAGCTGGCAACAGCACAATCCCCGGATGCGCCAGCACACGACGATAGCGACGCGAGCGCTGGATCGATCATCGATGCCAGCAAGTTTCGCGATGTCCTGTCAGCCTATCCGACCGGAGTCTGCGTCATTGCCGCCCAGGGTGCCGACGGGCGTAAGCACGCAATGGTCGTCGGTTCATTCTCTTCGATCTCGCTCGATCCGCCACTGGTCGGCTTCTGCCCGGCGAAAATGTCTTCGAGCTGGCAAGGCATTGCCGAAGTAGGACGCTTCTGCGTCAGCGTGCTTGGTCACGAGCAGCTCGACTACTGCAAGCGCTTTGCGGCCAGCTCGCCCGACAAATTTGCCGGGCTCAGCCATCGTTCCAGCCCCGGCGGGCAGCCCATTCTCGACGATGTGCTGGCCTGGATCGATTGCGTGACAGAGGTGGTGCACGAGGTCGGCGATCACATGCTTGTGGTGGGAAGAGTGGAGCAGCTCGAAAGAGAGCGCGACACTTTGCCTCTCCTCTTCTTCGGCGGCAAATATCACAGGATCAAGGACATGGACGTTTAGAATTACCCAGTGCGCGATTGCGCGCCGATTTGCGGAACAAGATAACAGGCCGCCATCAATTGCGGCGCTGCTGAGCACTCACGCTCAATCTGGAGTAGAGGATGAAACGAATGTGCAAGACTGCCGATGGCTATGCAAAAACAACATTGCGTACCGGAGTCGGCCTGATCGCTGCCATGACCATGGCATGCCTTTCTGCTCCCGCACTTGCCACCGAAGGCGAGGCGCCCGCTGAGGAGGGCGGCTTACCGGCCGCCGAAGCGACGCGCATCGTCACCTTGGGTACAGTCGCAGGCCCGACTGCCCAGGCAAAGCGGTCCGGCTCCGCCAATCTCCTGCAGGTGGGATCGAGCATATATCTGATCGATACCGGCCCCGGTGTGTCGCACCGGCTGGCGACGACCGGTGTGCAGCCGGCGCAGATCAATCGCATTTTTCTCACACACCTGCATTTCGACCACGTTGCGGGGCTTGCGCCGCTGCTTGGCTACACGTGGATCGCGCGAACCGGCAATCCGATCGAAATCTATGGGCCGCCCGCAACCAGTGCCTTTGTGAAGGGGGCGAAGGAATACCTGGCCATTCCGGAAGGCATCTACAGGGCCCAGATACCTCCATCCCCGACGATTTCCGATCTTGTGAGGCCGCACGATATCGACGTCACTGGCCCTGCGGTGATCTACGAGGATGACAAGGTTCGTGTTACCGCCGTCGAAAACTCGCATTACAGCGCCATGCCTGACGGCCGTCGGCCTCTCGGCGCCGCGCGGTCATACTCCTATCGGTTCGACACGCCCGACCGTTCTGTTGTCTTTACCGGCGACACCGGCCCGTCAGATGCAGTCGTCGAGCTCGTGAGGGGTGCAGATGTGCTAGTCACTGAAGTTCTCGACCTCAAAGGCGTGATAGACCTCATGAAGAGGACAGCATTCATCGGCGCGACCGACGAGGAGCTGAAGCCAACGATCGACCATCAGCGTGAAGAACATCTCACGCCACGGGAGGTTGGGCGCCTCGCCGCGCAGGCCGGTGTTGGATTGGTGGTTCTCACCCATGTCGGTCCGGGATTGGACAGCGAGACTGACATGCGTCGCTATGTCCAAGGCGTGCGTGATCTATTCGATGGTCCCGTGGTGATCGCAGGAGATGGAAGCGAGTTCTAGCAAGGGCTGGAGCTCATGAAGAGTTGGCCATCTGCCAACTGCTCATACCAACGCGATCTTACTGGCTCGAGGGCATGACAAACAGGCTTTTCCGGCCTTCAGCAATGCCAAGAACACCAAACTTGATAGGGGTATTAAAAATGTTGACAAAATTATCCCCCCTGTCATAATTTTTTTCATCAAGCCTTTTCGCTCATCAACGGAGCAAAGGGTCAAAGCGAGCTTGCAAAATAATTGCGGCCACAAACTTGGGAGGATGACAGGGTGAGGGTAAAACTCGTAACATTGGCTGGGGCCTCGGTCCTTGCGCTTATGGCTCAGTCTGCGCAGGCGCAGGCTGTTGACGATCCGCGGCCTGTGCCGACCACCGCAGGCGACGACGATGCAAGAGATGACGATCCGCTGAGCGGCGCCATCATCGTCACTGCCCAGCGGCGCGAGCAACGCCTTCAGGACGTGCCAATCTCCATCAGTGCGGTTGGTGAAGACACGCTGAAGAATACGGGGGTCACAGGCACCACCCAACTCCAGTCCATCGTCCCGAACCTGGTTGTGGTTCAGTCGGTTGGTACTGCTATCCCCTTCCTGCGTGGCATCGGGGCCTCTTCGTCTGACATCGCGGCAGAAAGCTCGGTCGCGATCTATGTCGATGGCGTCTACCAGCCGTCGCTCTATGCCAACGTGTTCGAATTCAACGGGATTGAGCGCATCGAAGTGCTGAAGGGTCCGCAGGGCACCCTTTTTGGCCGTAATGCGACCGGCGGGGTTGTGCAGGTTGTAACGAAGGCGCCGAGCTTCCAGCCGGAAGTGAATGTCGAAGTCGGTTACGGCAACTACCAAACCTTGATGGCGAACGCCTATGTTTCAGGCGGTCTGTCCGACAATGTAGCGGCGAGCCTGGCGGTTCAGTACAAGGACCAAAACGAGGGTTGGGGCCAGAATATCACTCTCGGCACCGAAGACTATTATGCTCGCGATTTCAACCTGCGTGGGAAGCTCCTGATTGCGCCGAGCGACGCGACCGAAATAACGCTGTCGGGCAATTATGCTGACTTCAATCACCACAACATTGCCGCCCAGAACCCGCCCGGATCCGGGGGCGGTTTCCTTGGTCGTTACCAGTTTGCAGGGCAGGCTGATGCGTTTGCCCGGGGTGAAAGTTACGGGGCGTCACTGACGGCGACGCATGATTTTGGCGGCTTCCAGATAAGAAACATCACGGCCTACTCGAAATTCGACGGGACCCAGACGATCGATCAGGATGTTTCGCCGGTGCCGCTCGTCAGGGGTGATTTCGTCATCGAAACCCGGATGATCTCCGAAGAGTTCCATGTTCTGGCTCCGTCGGACGCGGATTTTCAATGGCTCGCTGGCGTTTACTATTACAACTATAATGCCGCCACCGATCCTGTGCATATCACCGGATGGGTGTTCGACCCGAACTTCGTCATGCAAAATCCTCCCCCGTACAACCCCAATGCTGGGGTTGATGTTAGAGGGTTGAGCGAGACGCGGTCATACTCTGTTTTTGCCCAAGGCACATATCCGCTGACCGACAAGCTCAACCTGACCGCAGGGCTTCGGTACACTCGGGACGAGGTAACCTTTACAGGGTCACTGCTTGTTGCCGGTACGAATATTCCGATCGATCCCGAGCAGACCTTGCCGACTTCGACGAATAAAAGAGCGACCTGGCGGCTTTCGCTGGACTACCAGTTCACTCCTGAAGTCTTGGGTTATCTCTCCTATAACCGCGGTACAAAATCGGGCGGATTCGCGCTCGGTACCGCGCCGTCGTTCAATCAGGGGTTCCAGCCCGAACAGCTCGACGCCTATGAAGTGGGTTTGAAAACAGAGCTGCTTGACGGGGGTTTGATATTCAACACGGCGGCTTTCTACTATGATTTTGAAAACATCCAGTTTCAACGAGTCATCGCAGGTGTTGTCGAGACTGTAAACGGGCCATCGGCGGAGCTCTACGGGGTTGAAGCCGAACTGTCGGGCAGGGTGACGCCTGACCTCACCTTGCGCGCCACGGGCGGCTACTTGCACAGCAGCATCGGCGATTTTCCAGGCGCGCCCAACACCAACCGCCTGCCAAGCGGCTTTAACGACCGGGGTGATCCAACTTTCAACGCGGAGGGTAACCGCTTGCCCAATGCTCCGGGCTTTTCCGGGAACATCGGCTTCGAATATCGTCGCCCGGTTGGCGGCGGCGACATCAGGCTTAGCAGCAACCTGCTGTATACCGAGAAGTATTTCAGTGAACTCGATAACCGCCTTTTCGTTGACGACCACGTCGTTCTGTCGGGATCGATCGGCTGGGAAGGCGATAACGGCTTCCGGGCATCGGTCTGGGGCAGCAACCTGACGGACTCGTATTACTACGCGTATCAGGCCGGCGTGGCAGGGGGGTCAGACATTGCGCAACCTGCCGCACCTCGCACCTATGGCGTGACGCTGGGATACAGCTTCTAGGGACAGAAACTCGCTACGCACCTTGATCTGAAGCTGGCCACTCCAGCACGCAAGGGGGTGACGACTACTGCGAGGCGTGGGCCAGGGTCCTCTCCCCCTGACCCCGCCTCGCCCATCGCATCATTGAGAAGGAAAAAGTAATGGCGACGTTCGTGCCGGATGAATCTTTCGAAAGCTATTCCGAACGGCTCTCGCAATTTTTCAAGATGAAGCGAGAAGATGGCATCATCGAAGTGCGCATGCATACGAACGGCGCCGAGGCGCTGTTCGGCCTCGAGTTCCATCGCGCTTTCGCCCAGATGTTTCGCGCGGTTGGTGCTGACCGTGAAAACGAGGTCATGATCCTGACCGGGACGGGGGATCACTGGGTCAAATCGGTGGATCATGATACCAGTGTCGGCAAGGAAGTGGACGGCGAAGCACCCCCGCCGTTCACGGAGATCATTTACGATACATTTCATATCGACGGGACCAAGATCGTCGAGGAGCTCATCTGGAACATGAACATCCCGGTCATCGGCGCGATGAACGGACCGGGCTTTCATGCCGAGACCGCGTTACTGGCTGACATCACGCTGTGTACGCCCGACACGACTTTCATCGAGCCACATTTCACGCTCGGCCTTGTACCCGGTGATGGTAACTATCTGATTCTTCAGGAATTAATAGGGATGAAGCGTGCGAACAAGGCGATGTTCCTTGGGCAGCCAGTAAATGCACAACAGGCACTGGATTGGGGCCTGGTGACCGAAGTCGTGGATCGCGAGCAGCTGTCCGCCAACGCCTGGGCAATGGCGCGATACCTTATGGAGCGCCCGCGAGAAGTCAGGGCGTTGACGACCAACGTCGCACGTCAGCGTTGGAAATCCCTCTTCACACGCGAATTTGCGATGCACCTGTCGCACGAAATCACAGCGGCGCTGATCCGACCGGTGGTGATCGATGCTCATCCCGACATTGTCACTGGCAAGTCCGGTTACTTCGAGATGAAGTAATCACTGAGCGGATCGTCGAGCGCAGGTCCGTACAGGCTGGCGCGTTTGGCATGCTGACCGCGTCCTAGTCTCAAACCTCCAAACCAAATTATGGAAGGCTTCACCGCATGAAGGTTCTGATCACCGCAGCATATGGCCATCAGGGCAAGATCCTCATCCCTAAGCTTGCTGCTGCCGGTTTCGACGTTCGCGGAGCACGGGGAACGTCCGGCCGCGATGAAGAGGTGCTTGCTCTGGGTGCCAAGGAGGTCTTCGTTGGCGACCTCAGCGATCCGAAGGTTTATGCCGAAGCGCTCGATGGATGCGATTCCGTTTATCACATCGGCCCAGGCGCGCATCCGCGCGAGCAGGCGATGGGTTATGCCATGGTAGAAGCTGCCAAGAAGGTGGGCATCAAGCATGTCGTGCTGCTGTCGTTGCTGCAGCCTTTCATCGACATCATCCAGCATCTCTACAAGCTCGATCATGAGCTTGCGTTGGTGAAGTCCGGCCTGAATTTCACGGCGCTACGGCCGTGCGATTACATGATGCCGGAAGTCCATGTCGCACCAGCCATGCAGACAGGCATGATGCCGACCTATCATGAAGATATACACCGTGTGCACAGCTATCTTTCTCTCGAAGATCTTACCGATGTTGCGCTCAAAGTGCTGGTTGAGGGTTCGGCGCATTATCATGCGAATTATGAGCTCTCCGGCCCCGACAAGATCGACGCACCAGCGATGGCCCAGATCCTTTCGCGTGTGATGGGCAAGGAGATCAAGGCAGTCGTGAAGACACCTCAAGATCTGATCGACCAGCTATGGGAACACCGCGATCCCACCGCCGACTTCTCGCACCAAGAGAAGATCATTCGCTCGATCATGGCTTGGTACAAGGATTACGATTTCGTCGGCAACCCGCGTCAGCTGGAATGGCTGCTTGGTCGCCCTGCCACAAGTTTCGAACAATTCGCGACCAAGGCCTTCGCAGAGCTTTCTGCGAAAGACGCGCAGTGACGCAGGGGCCAACGCAGACGGCATAATGATCGCGGTCGGGTCTCACGGCACCGGTTTGAAGGAAAAGTTATGAAAGCAGTTTGTTACACCGAGGATCGCTCGCTGGAAGTTCGTGAAGTTCCCACGCTGACCGAGCCGGCGGCGGGCCATGTCCTCGTGAAAGTGGACTCGGGAAGCATAATGACCGGGGACAAGTTCTTTCTTACGCATCCTCTTCCCAATGGCACCTGGGCAACCGCGCTGCATGATATTTATGGTTCAAACGGTGCCGGCACCGTATCCGCGATCGGGGAGGGTGTTCCGGAACGATATCTCGGTCGGCAGGTGGCCATCTGCAAGGCGCTGAAGCCAACCCCTGAAACCACGGGCCTCTGGTGTGAGACGGCGCAGGTTCCTTTTGAGACCTGCCTCATCTTGCCTGAGAACCTGCGGGCAAGAGACTACTCCGGTTCTTTCGCGCACTTGCTGACCATGCATGCCTTTCTGGAGCTTGCCAGAAGCGAGGGGCATCGCGGTGTCATTGTGACCGCGGGTTCTGCCGCGACGGGATTGATCGCCGCGTCCTTCACGAGGCAGCAGGGCATTCCAGCGATCTTTCTCGTCCGCTCCGAAGCATCGCGTCAAAGGCTTGACGATCTCGGGATCGAAAATGTCCTGGTGACATCGGATGACAATTTCGAGGCGGATTTGCAGGATCTGGCCGCTCGCCTCGACACTACCGCCGTGTTCGACAGTGTCGGCGGGGAACTAGTGGGTCGTGTTCTGCCGGCATTGCCAATTGGCGGTACAATCTACGCCGCCGGGATCCTGAACGCATCGACGCCAGCTGTGATTTCCTCCTTGGACATCATCGAGAAAAACCTCACGATCAAGCGGTACTCCCTGCTCGAAACGGAGACCGTGCTGAATCCCGAAAAGCTTGCGTCCGTCACACGTGAAATCGAAACGCTTGTGGACGATCCGCTTCTCAGGACAAGGATCGGCAAAGAGTTCAGCCTAGACCAGATCGAAGAGGCGATGAATTATGATTCCTCTTCCGGCTACAGGGCTGTTCTGGTTGCTCGTTAAGGACCTGTATGACCCGTTGCGGTGGGCGCGCCATTCCACAAGACCATTTAACGCGCCGACGATGCGTCACGCTGTTTGAACCTGTAAATAATCCGATTGCTGCGGGCACTCAGCCATTAGCAAACACAGTCTTCGTGCTGACTGCCAACGGCTTCTGAATTCGGGGTATCGTCAACCAGATACCTTTGAGAGCCTTTACATCAAGCCCATTAGTCTGACAAAGGAACCGGGCGGACACTGAGTTCCTTGTGCGCGATGCTGAATGATTTGAGGTTCAGGTGTGGTTGACAAAAAAACTCCAGTAGACGGAGATAAACCGCGTCGGGCGCCGGGCAAAAAGGGTCGGCGGCCGGGCCGTCCCGCCGCCGATGAGAAGGGCGGCGTTGACAGGCGAAGCATTCTTCAAAAGGCGCTCAACCTCACCAAGACTGTCGCTCTGCAAGACTTGTCGATTGTCGTCGTTGCAAGGTCACTGAATGTAACGCCCGCGTTGATTCACTACTATATCGGCGGTCGAGACTGGCTGACGTCGGGCGTGATGAACCTGTTTTACAAGGGATTGATCAGGAAGTGGCCCAAGGAAACCGGCGACTGGGAGCAGGACGTTCGGAATTCGACAAAGGCATTCTTCGACCATCTTATCCAGTATCCAGGGATTGCTGCGTATCTGGTGATGAACCACCAATTCCGGGTTTTCCAGCTTACCGCCTTCCGTGATCGCGATTACGGGGCCGAAGTGCTTGATCGGTCGATTGGCCACATCCGTGCGGCGGGGCTTTCCGCAAAGCGTACGGGCATTCACAGCCAGCTCATCAACGAGTTCGTGATGACTACGGCGCACCAGGCATCGCACGCACTGTTGCCAGCCGACCATCGCCAGTTTCTCGAGGACAAATTGGCCAGTCTCGACCCTACTCGCACGGAAAACATCGTGTTCGGCAAGGTGGCACCGCTCGAGATGAGCGCGGATACCCTATTCGAGGAAGGGATGTCGGTTTTTCTGCTTGGTATGCATCGAGATCGTGAGATCGAGGGCGTGTCCTAAACGGCGTAAGTCAACTCGGGCGATCGCAAGACGCCTGAGAATTAGCGGCAGCCTGCAGGGGCGAAAATGCCAATAGGGCATCAACAACCACTTTCCTCCACCATTCTCTGAACTTTACGGCTTTCCATCAGCGTGGCGAGGCGTGGCCCGGCAAGTCTTGCCAGAACTCGAACTGGAGCCTCGCAAATCGTTGCGTGCCTATCGCACCTTCTAACCTCGACAGCGCTCTCCCCGGCTTTTCCCGAACGATTTTCGATGGTTTTTTCAGCCAGGTTAATTTACGCCCATGTCAATTATAACATTCTGACTTTCCGAGGGAGCAAGAGATGTTTGCATGGCAGGCCGATCGATTTGGCGAACCGTTGGATGTCTTGGAACTGAAAGACATGGACAAGCCAATCCCAGGACCCGGGGAGGTGGTGATCAAGGTTAGCGCTGTCGGGCTGGGTCTTCCCGATCTCATGTCGTTGCAAGGTCGCTATCCCTTTGTCACCGAATGCCCGGCGGTCCCCGGTCATTCTTTCTCGGGTACGGTTGATTCCACCGCTCCGGACAGCGCTTTTGTTCCGGGACAGCGCGTCATGGCGCGCACGATGTACAAGAACCAGGCCGGCGCCCTTGCAGAATATGCGGTCGCACAGGAAATCGACACTTTCCCGGTGCCCGATGCGCTTGATGACGAGCAGGCTGCGGGCTTCGTCGTCCCCTACCACACGGCCTATGTAGGGCTCGTCAGCCGGGCGAAACTTGCCGAAGGCGAGACGTTGCTGGTGCTGGGCGGGGCCGGTGCCAGCGGGTCGGCGGCGATTGAGCTCGGCAAGGCGCTGGGGGCGCACGTCGTGGCGACCGCCCGCGGAGAGGCCAAGGCTGATTTTTGCCGAAAGCTTGGCGCCGATCATGTCATTGACGCCACCCAGTGCCATATCGGCGAGGCGGTCCGCGAGGTGACGGATGGGCACGGGGCCGACGTGATTTTCGATCCCGTTGGCGGTGAACCGAGCGATGCGGCAGTGCACGGCATCGCCTTCGGGGGCAGGCTCATCCTGATCGGCATTTCGGCAGGATTTCCGACCTTGAGCCCGATCGACATGATCAACCGAACGTACTCGGTTATGGGGGCCGCCCTACCCAATCGCACGGCGGATGAACGGAGCCAGGCCATCGCGGACCTCGATGCACTCGTCACCAGTGGCAAGATTTCGGTGCCGATCGAAGGCCGTTACTCCTTTGATGAAACGCCCGGTGTGATCGCTCGCCTTGGGGGCGAGATCATGGGTAGGCACATCATCAAGGTGCAGTAGGCTGACGACAGGTGGCGGAAACCTTTTCGGCTCCGCCGCCGCCACATCCCGCTTAGCGCGTTCCGGCGATACCGCCGTCAACGGGCAGGACGATGCCTGTCAGATAAGCACCTGCCGCACTCGAGAGATAGATGATTGCGCCTGCAATATCAGCGGCGCTTCCCATCCTGCGCATGGGGATTTTCTTGCTCAGGCCTGCGGCCTCGTCTTGCAGATGCGCCGTCATATCGGTCGGGAAATAGCCGGGGGCCACGGTGTTGACGGTGATGTTCCGGGTGACGAGCTCGGATGCAAGCTGGCTGCCTAGATAATGGATCGCGGCCTTGCTGGCACCATAGCTGTACGCTTGCAGATCGGTGACGCCCGACCCCGCGATCGAACCGATGTTGATCACACGCGCCGGATCTCCCGCCGCGCCCGCTGCTTCCAGCTCGGGAAGCAGCTCCTGGATCAGGCGGAAAGGCGCCTGAACGTTTACCGCCATCACGCCCGGCCACGCCTTGTCCGGGAAATCTTCAAAGGGGGCCCCCCAGGTGCGGCCGGCGTTATTCACCAGAATGTGGAGCGACTGTTCGCTATTCTCGCGGAACAGCCTCGCCAGTTCCACGATGCCGTCCGGGCTTCCTGCATCGCCGGGCAATGCAGCGCAGTTACCGAGCGATTGCAGCTCCTTTGCCGCAGCGATCGCGTCCTCTTCCTTGCGAGAGGTGATGTAGACCTTGGCGCCGGCCTCCAGCAAACCAGCGGCGATCATCTTGCCGAGGCCTCGCGCCCCACCTGTGACAAGCGCGACCTTTCCAGTCAGCGAAAACAGATTGGCGAAATCCATATTCATCGAGACCTTGCCAGTTTGGGACATCCTGCACCTTTCAATTAATGAAGCTGATAATATAGGGGCGCCGCGTTGTGGAACTCGGTGAGCGATTGACAGCGCTTGCCAGGCCACCGCTCCTGTGCGGCCTCCCCCTCGACGATAGGCTAGAACATTCGTCACGACGACGATGCCTTTGCCGATTAGGGTTGACGATATTCTTTTTAATAGTCATGTCAATTTAATACCCCAATCAAGGGCCTGGTAGATCGGCGGCGTTGAAGCTGTGCGGCGCAAGGGCAGGAGTAGGATGGCTGAGGCATTCATCTATGATCACGTCCGCACACCGCGAGGCCGCGGCCGTGAGGACGGATCGCTGCACGAGGTGACCGCCTGGCGCAGGTTTATGGAGCACGCTTCGCTCCGCCCAAAATGCTGCGCGACATGGCGAGCAACGGGACGCAGTTTTACGCGAAGGCCGGAGAGGGCGAGGTCGACACCGAGAAGCAAGCCGCGTTCGAGGACGCCTTAGCGCCGGTTACCGGTGAGATAAGAAAAATACCAAGGGGAGAGTTCTGATGATCGGTGAGATGCCGAACGGAGATTATCCGTTGATTGTTCGCAATCTCCTGCCGACGGCCAACAGATCGACCGTTGCCGGTGAGATCGTGGACGCAAGCGGGCTGCGATTCACCTACCCGCAATTCGAGGAACGGGTTGCGAGACTGGCGGGCGCGCTGGCAGCATGCGGGGTGAAGCAGGGCGAGACCGTCGCTGTTCTCGACTGGGATACCCATCGCTATCTGGAATGCTTCTATGCCATTCCGTCGATGGGTTGCGTGCTCATGACGGTCAACATTCGCCTGTCACGCGATCAGGTTCGCTACACGATCGACCATGCCGGGGCGAAGACGGTTATCACGCATCCGGATTTTCTGCCGCTGCTTGCGGCTGGTGATCCCGAAATGGATCTGGAGAGGATCATCGTGATCGGCGATGCTGGCGATTTCGAACCGCCGCCTGGCGTCGAGATTGCAGAGTTCTATGCCATCACCGAGGCCGCTTCGCCCGAATTCGAATATCCTGAGATCGATGAACGCTCGCGCGCCACGATGTTCTACACATCGGGCACCACCGGCAATCCGAAAGGCGTCTATTATTCGCACCGGCAATTGTTCCTGCACACGATGTCGGTGCTTGCCACATTCGGCACGGCGCCCGCGCAGGGCCGGTTCGATGCTGACGACGTGTACATGCCGATTACGCCGCTGTTCCACGCACATGCGTGGGGCTTCCCCTATGCCGCGACGCTGCTCGGGACGAAACAGGTCTATCCCGGACGCTACAAGACCGATGTTCTGCTCCAGCTGATCAAGGACGAGGGTGTCACCTTCTCGCACTGCGTGGCCTCTGTACTGCGCATGATGCTCGACGAGGCGGAGGAGCGCGAGGTCAGCCTGGCGGGAATGAAGGTCCTGGTCGGTGGCGGCGCGTTACCCGAAGGGCTCGCCCGTGCGGCGCTGCAGCAAGGGATCGACATCTTCAGCGGCTATGGCATGTCGGAAGCCTGCGCTGTTCAGACCATCAATCATCTTACCGCGAGCGAAGTTGCCGCCCCGCCGGAAGAACAGCTGCGCCTGCGGACCCGTCCGGGCCGCCCCATCCTCCTGTGCAACATCCGAACCGTTGCTCCCGATCTGAGCGCAACGGCGGTGGAGGAAGAGGGGGAGGTCGTCTTTCGTGGCCCTTGGCTCACCCCCGGCTACTGGCGCAACGAAGAGGCATCAAAGGAACTCTGGCGCGGCGGCTGGCTGCATTCGGGTGATATTGGCAAGTTCGGCGAGGACGGCGCTTTGCGCATCACCGACCGGGTCAAGGATGTCATCAAGTCCGGCGGCGAGTGGATTTCCTCGCTCAAGCTCGAAAGCCTGATTTCCCAGGTCGACGGCGTTGCTGAAAGTGCGGTGATCGCAATTCCCGACCCGCGCTGGATGGAACGGCCGATGGCTTTGGTGGTGCCACGCAAGGGAGTCGATCTCGATGTCGAGACCGTACGCTCCGCGCTCAAGGCAGCGGCAGAAGCGGGTGAAATTCCGCGTTACGGCGTGCCGGAGCAGATCAGGATCGTCGATGAGCTCGAGAAAACAAGCGTTGGGAAGCTCGACAAGAAAGCGCTGCGTGCGCGTTATGTGGAACAGGCTGAATAGGATGGTTTCAGAGATTCAGCACAGCAGCGCTGCAAAGCGGGAGATCTTGCTATGCAACGTCTGATCTTCGAGGCGGAGCACAAGCAGTTTCGCGACAGCGTAAGGGCTTTCATGCAAGCCGAGGTTGCTCCCCATGCTGACCGCTGGCGCAAAGCGGGCATCGTGGACCGCGAGGTATATGCCAAGGCTGGCGAGGCGGGTCTGCTGTGCACCTGGGCAGACGAAAAATATGGCGGCGCAGGTGTCGATGATTTCCGCTTCGAACAGATCATCGTCGAAGAGAACATGCGCCACGGCGATATCGGGTTCTACATCAACCTGCACAGCAACATGGTCGCTCCCTACATCGCGAAGCTGGGCAACGACGAACAGCGGGATCGGCTGATGCCGGGCATCGTCAGCGGCGAGACGATCCTGGCCGTCGCGATGACCGAACCTTCGACCGGGAGCGACCTGGCCGGCATGCGGACCTCGGCCGTCCAACGCGGCGACGACTGGGTGCTGAATGGGGCCAAGACTTACATCTCGAATGGCATCCTTGCCGATATCATAGTCGTGGCCGCGCGGACCGATCCCGACAATCCTCACGGGGTGAGCCTGTTCATTGTCGAACGGGGCATGGAAGGGTTCGAACGGGGGCGCAATCTCGCAAAGATGGGTTTGAAGTCGCAGGATACGGCGGAATTGTTTTTCGACGATGTGCTTATCCCGGCGCGCAATCTGATCGGTCAAGCCGGGCAGGGCTTCCGCTATTTGACGGGGCTATTGGCGCAGGAGCGTCTGGTCGCTGCCATCGGCTTCCTGGCGACAGCGCAAACCGCGTTCGATCTCACGCTCGATTATGTCACTCAGCGCGAAGCGTTCGGGCGTCCTGTAGGAACTTTCCAGAACAGCCGTTTCAAAATGGCCGAGATGCGCACGAAACTCGATGCCGCCCAGACGTTCATCGATCAGTGCGTCCTGCTGCTCAATGCGGGTGAACTCAGCGGCGACGATGCGGCGAAGTGCAAGCTCCACGCTAGCGAGGTTGAAGCACTTGTCGTGGACGAATGCGTACAGCTTCACGGCGGCGCCGGTTACATGGAGGAATATCGGATCTCCCGCATGTACACCGACGCGCGCATCAGCCGGATATTCGCTGGATCGAGCGAGATCATGAAAGAGATCATCGGCCGCGGGCTTGGCCTCGATGAGCGCAGACTTGCGAAGTGAGTAATCTTCGTGGCCCTAGCGCCTGCAACACACGGCGGCGTGCTCGCCATTCCACCATAAAGAATTGATAAAGAAGGTTCAGCGTCATGGAATATGGAGCGCTTCACGGTGTCCGCGTTGTCGAAATCGATGCGATCGGCCCGGTACCGCTGGCATCGACGATCTTGGCGGACATGGGGGCAGAAGTTCTGCGCATTACTCGCCCCAAGCGTGCAGATGATCCGTGGGACGACGTTGGCGATTTAGTGCTCCACCGTGGCACGCAGTCCGTCGAGATTGATCTGAAGAAGGAGCAGGAAAAGGCGCTGGCGCTTGTTTCGCGCGCTGACATACTGATGGAAGGTATGAGGCCCGGTGTCATGGAGCGGCTTGGTCTTGGTCCTGATACCTGCCTGAAGGCAAACCCGACGCTTGTATACGGACGGATGACCGGCTGGGGCCAGGAAGGGCCGATGGCCCACCAAGCCGGTCACGATCTCAACTACCTGGCCCTGACCGGCGCGCTTTGGGCAATGGGCTCGCCCGGCTCGCCGCCTCCCGTCCCGCTCAATCTGGTCGGCGATTATGGCGGTGGAACGATGTTTCTCCTGATCGGGGTGTTGTCGGCGCTTGTAAGCGCCCGCACCAGCGGCAAGGGGCAGGTTGTCGATGCGGCGATGGTGGACGGGGTTACCATGATGAGTTCCGTCTTCCATGCATGGCGTGCGAGCGGCCAATGGTCCGACGAACGAGGTGCGAATTTGATCGATGGGGCCGCCCCGTTCTATCGCTGCTACGAATGCGCTGATGGCGAATTTGTCGCAATCGGCCCGATCGAGCCGGTTTTCTTTCGCGCTTTTCTGAAGGGTCTCGAACTGCCCGAAGATATGCCGCAGCATGACCGGGATCGCTGGCCGGAAATGACCGCGTTGTTCGCCGATCGGATCGCACAGCGCACTCGCGACGAATGGGCGCTTGTGTTTGAAGATACCGACGCGTGCGTGACGCCGGTGCTCAATTGGAAAGAAGCGATGCAACACCCCCACAATGTGGCGCGCAAGGCGTTTGTCGAGCGGGAGGGCGTGGTCCAGCCCACCCCGGCGCCGCGCCTATCGGGCACTCCATCGCAGATCGGGACGGCTCGTGACGTCTCGGTCGATGAAATTCTTACGCTGTGGTCGCGTTAGGCGGCTGACAGCGCGGACGCTTCTTCATTGATCAGTTTCTTGAGTATCTGCCGGGCTCGCCCCGCTGCGCGGTCGGTGGTCAGAAAAATCGGATTAAGATCTTCGAAGTCGCGACCGGCCATCCGGTCGCGGACGTGCCCGATCATCGGTTCATCTTCGTTCCGGAAAGCGTTGTCGGTGATCTGCCACACCAGCTTGGTCAACTCATCATCGTCGATCAGGCGGTTACGGCCGTTCGTCCAGAAATAGTGGGTGCTGTCCTTGGTTTCCGGTGTCAGGAAATGCGATGCGGGGAATATAACGGCGCCGTCAACCGGTGCACCGCATTCCTTCACGATCACTTCGAGATAGAGGTTGCTGGGCGCTTCCCAGCGCATGTTCGCCCACCGGTCGCAGATTTGCGAAGAACTGTCCCAGAACGGCTGTACGGCGGGTGAAACCGGCTCATCGTCGAAACGATAGTTGGCATAAACGGTCGAGCCTTCCAGCTTCGTTTCGAACTTCGTGCTTTCAGGGCTGCCGAAGGCGGGATGCAGGAATTGTCCGTGCGTCAGATCGAGCAGATTGTCGACGACGAGCTGATAATTGGCGGTCACCTTGAGGCTGCCCTTGGCAAAGGCAAAGCCGTCATCCGTCAACTTCGGGCTGAAATGCGGCAACTTGTCTTCGTGCGCCTGCTCTGCATCGCCCATCCATATCCACGTCAGGCCATAACGCTCCATGAGAGGGTAGCGGTTGACCGACGCGGCTTTGGGTACGGGACCGTGATAATTATAGACACAGTTCCCATCCGTGCCGAACCTCAGCCCATGATAAGGGCACTCGATAGCGTCATCGACAAGTTTGCCTTTGGACAAGGGGGCAAAGCGATGGGGACACCGATCCAACAATGCGATCGGTTCGCCATTGGTATCGCGATACAGGACGACCGGCTCATCCAGAAAAGTTCTGGCAAGTGGCTCCCTGCCGATTTCCTCGGACCATGCGGCCGCGTACCAGGCATTTCGAAGGTAAGTCATCTTTGCCTCTTCCATTGGATTATCCGGTTCTGTTCAGGTCAAACCGTTCTAATAATTTAGAGCACCATTAAATAAATTCTGCAAGTTTCAGCGCGGCGTCATGCGAGCCCCGGCGTCGAGGTCGAGCGTGGTTGCGTTGAGGTAGGCATTCTCGACGATGTGGTGCGCCAGCTTTGCAAATTCCGATGGGTCTCCCATCCGCTCTGGATAGAGGATCATGCGATCGATGATCGATTGCGATACGTTGTCCGGCATGCCCGCAACCATCGAAGTGTTGAACAGGCCCGGAGAAATCGATACGACCCGAATGGCCAGCTGCGCGAGATCGCGTGCCACGGGGAGGGTCAGCCCGACGACCCCTGCTTTACTGGCGGCGTAGGCTGCCTGGCCCACCTGCCCCTGTGTTGCCGCCCCTGACGCGGTGTTGATGATGACGCCGCGCTCGCCGGTCTCGGCGTTCGGCTCATTCTCGCTCATTGCGAGTGCGGCGAACCGGATAACGTTGAACGTGCCGGTCAGGTTGATGCCGATCACCTTGTTCCAGGTGGCAAGCGGGAAAGCCTCGCCTCGCGATACCGTTTTCGCGGCATCTGCGACTCCGGCGCAATTCACCGCGACATGGATAGCGCTGAATTCTGCAACTGCAGCGGCGATACCGTCCTTCACGCTATCCTCGTCGACCACATCGACAATGCGCGTCAGGCAGGCATCGCCAAGGTCTGCCTTGAGTGCTTCGAGCCGGCCCTCGTCGCGATCGAACCCGGCGATCCGTGCACCCGCGGCGGCAAGCCTCTTGCACGTGGCGAGGCCCAGTCCGGATGCTGCGCCAGTGACGACGGCGGTTTTCCCCTGAAGCTCCATGAGCGTTCTTCCTGTCCTCTATTTGCCAAGGATGGTGACGCACGCCACCGCCTCTTCGATACCTTGCAACCCGCCGCCGTTCTCGGCGACTGCCAGCCGCGCACCATCGACCTGGCGCGGCCCGGCCTCGTTGCGCAATTGCGCCGCCAGTTCGTAAATCTGCGCAAGGCCGGTCGCGCCGACTGGATGACCCTTGGATTCCAGTCCGCCCGACGGATTGACCGGAATGCGCCCACCAATCGTGGTCTCGCCGCGCTCGCTTGCGGGGCCGCCTTCACCCAGGGGGCACAGGCCCAGGTTCTCGATCTGGATGATCTCGCCCATCGCGGTTGCATCGTGCACCTCGGCGACGGAGATATCCGCAGGCCCGACCCCCGCCTTCTCGTAAGCGCGGCGCGCTGCACGCGCGGTGCAGTGGTTGGCAAAGTCCGTCTTGTCGCGATCGCTGCCCGTCTGGACCACCGATGCCAGCACTCGGACGGCGCGTGACCGGTCGATGCCGTGACGCTTCATTCCTTCAGCGGTGGCCAGCACAACTGCAGCCCCGCCATCGGAGACCGGCGAGCACATAGGGAGCGTCAACGGGTAAGTGATTGGCGGCGCGGCGAGTACTTCTTCTACGGTGTAGGGCACGCGGTATTGCGACAGCGGGTTCTCAACCGAGTGCTGGTGGTTCTTGGCAGCAACGGCGGCAATCTGGCGCTGCGTCGTGCCAAATTCCTTCATGTGGAGGCGGGAGAAGGCCGCATAGACGTCCATGAAAACGCTGTAAGGCTTCTTCGACGTCGTACCCGGTGGCGGCTCAACGCCTTCGCCGAGTGCCATGAGGTTTCTGCTTATTTCGTCCTTAGTGCTGACATCCCAAGCGCTGTCGAAGGCCCCGAACATGAGGTCGCGGTCCGTGGAGAACATCTTTTCGACGCCGACTGCGAGCGCGATGTCCGCTTCGCCTGCCTTGAGGACGTTGACGGCGAGGTTCAGCGCGGAGCTTCCGCTGGCGCAGGCATTTTCGACGTTTACGATAGGGATCTGCTCAATGCCCATGGATCGCAGGGCAATCTGGCCGCGAACCATGTGCTGCTGTTCCATATGGCCCTGCGTCGCGTTGGCGAAGTAGGCTGCTTCGAGTGCATCCGCATCGAGCCCCGCGTCGGCCAGCGCGGCGCTCACGGCTTCCTTCGTGAGCGTCTTGATATCCTTGTCAAGCAAGGGGCCGAATGGCGTCATGCCGACCCCTACGACGTATATATCTTCCATGCGTCCGCTCCCATTCTTGATCCGCCTAAGCGCGCTGCGACAGCGCGATCGAATTCGTTGTTAATGGTGCAGCCCACGGTGCCCGCGTCGCTGCATAGCCCAGCCCCTCTCGAAGTCACCGGCCAGTGAAAACGGGAGTGCGTTTCTCCTCAAATGCGGCCAGGCCTTCTTTCTGGTCATAGCTGTGCCCGTGTATTTCGGACACGAGCAGTTCCTCTCAGGGCCACGTCCTTGGGTTGTTCCAGCCCATCATCGACCAGCGCTTTCATACGGCTCAGGACCAGAGAGCTCTTGGTTTTGAGCTTCGCGACCAGCGCTTCGACACAAGCTGTCAGCTCAGCATCGTCGACAACCTGATTGACCAGGCCGCATTCCACCAGTGCCTCCGCAGGAACGAAATCTCCGGTAAACATCAGATATTTCGCGCGCGTCGGACCGATCTTGCGTGGCAGGCGCACCGAGCCACCACCGCCGGGAAGCAGACCAAAATTGGCGTGCGCATCGCCCAGCTTCGCCGATCGCGCCGCGATGACCAGATCGCAGCACAATACCAGTTCAAGCCCGCCCGCCAGCGCCATTCCATTCACCGCAGCGATAACGGGCCTCGGACAAGCTTCGAGCGCGGCCATCAGATCAAGAAGGCTCTCGAGAAACCGCGCCGTGGCGGTCTCGTCGTCAGGCGCAGCGTTGTTGACATACTTGAGATCGGCCCCGGCGCAGAACGCGCGCCCCTTACCCATCAGTATAACAGCCTTTATCGCCGGATCCTTCGCCATGGCGATACCATTCGCGATGCCTTCAACGACAGCGGGGGAGATCGCATTGAGCGCTGCCGGACGGTTCAGTGTGATCCAGATCGCATCATCACGTCTGTCGATCAGTACGCTCGGCTCAGACATGTCGTTCTCCCTCCTCGTCGGCCTCTCACCAGGGCCGAGCCTCGGCCTTTCTGGCACCTTGGCTTATTGTTCTTGCGGCATAAGACCTAGCTGATTAATTCACATCCCTCAAAATAAAAGTTTTCCTGTCTGCCATCTGTGAGGAGCGACGATGCTTGGAGATCCGTCAGCCGCGACCACGCTTCGGGAGAAGCTCGCCCTGCCGGTCATTGCAGGGCCGATGTTTCTTGTTTCGGGGCCGGAGCTGGTCATCGCTTCCTGCCAGGCCGGGGTCGTCGGATCATTTCCCACGCTCAATGCGCGGACCCCGGATATCCTTGACGAATGGCTGACCAAATTGGGCGTGGAACTGGATGACAAGGCGGCTCCCTACGCAGTCAACCTGATCACGCATCGCACAAACGCGCGGCTGCCAGAAGATCTAGCCCTTGTGGTCAAACACCAGGCTCCACTCGTGATTGCCAGCGTCGGCAGTCCGGGGCCGGTCGTTCACGATGTGAGGGGGTATGGAGGTCTGGTTTTCTCCGATGTCGCTTCGGTAAACCATGCCCGGCGGGCCGCGGAAAGCGGAGTCGACGGCCTGATTTTGCTGTGTGCAGGTGCCGGTGGCCATACTGGCTGGCTTAACCCATTCGCTTTTGTAACCGAGGTCCGAAAGTTCTTCGCCGGGCCGCTGATTCTTGCCGGAGCCATAGGGAATGGGCGGCTGATCCACATAGCCGAACAACTCGGCGCCGATTTCGCCTATGTTGGCACGCCCTTCATTGCAGCGCTCGAAAGCACGGCGGATGACGACTACCGCCAAATGCTGATCGACAGCAATGCTGACGATATAGAACTTACCAGTGCGCTCACGGGCATGCCCGCCAATATGCTGCGGGAGAGCATTGTGCGCAGCGGATTCAAGCACGAAGCGAAGCATGATGGGGGCTTCGATGCAAAGAAGGGGACCGAGACGCTGCGCGCATGGCGTGACATATGGGGTGCCGGGCACGGCGTTGGCGACATCGAACGGGCCGAGCCTGTCGCGAGCATCGTTGATCGCATGAAGGGGGAGTACGATACGGCTCGAAAAACTACGTTGCGCAGCCTGGAAGGCGGCGTCGGCCTAGCCTAATCGAGGTTTCTTGCAATGATGAGCTTCTGAATGTGGCTCGTCCCTTCGTAGATCTTGCACACCCTGACATCGCGGTAATACCGCTCGACCGGGAAATCGCTCAGATAGCCATAGCCACCATGGATCTGTAGCGCCTCGGAACAGACTTTCTCCGCCATTTCGCTGGCGAAGAGTTTCGCGATCGAGGCTTCTTTCGAACAGGGCTCACCAGCCTCGAGCAGCCGCGCGGCGTGGATGTAATATTGCCTGGCCACGTCCACTTGCGCCGCCATGTCCGCCAGCGTGAAGCTGATGTCCTGCATTTGTATGATCGGCTTGCCGGCCACTTCGCGTTCGCGGGCATATTGCACAGCCGCTTCCAGCGCCGCCCTTGCGATGCCGACCGATTGTGCAGCGATGGAAATCCGTCCGTCGGAAAGCCCAGACATGGCGATGCCGTAGCCGCCATCGACGGTGCCGAGAACATTGGTCGCAGGAACGCGGAGATCTTCGAGCTGGATCTGGGCCACGTGGGCTGTGTGCTGGCCCAGCTTATCCTCAACCCGGCTGACGATGTAACCGTCTGCAGGAGGTTCGACCAGAAACGTCGTGAAGCCGCGTTTACCTGCGTCTGCATTGGTTCGTGCGATGACGAGTGCGACGCCGGCCTCGCTGCCGTTCGAAATGAACTGCTTCGTGCCGTTCAGCACGAAGTCGTCACCATCACGGCGCGCCGTCGTGCGCAGTGCCGAAGTGTCTGACCCGGCCTGCGGCTCGGACATCAGGAAGGCGCCGATCTTCTCGCCAGTTGCCATGGCTGGCAGCAGCCGTTGTTTCTGTTCTGTGCTGCCATGTTTCGCGATGATGTGGGTCGCGCCCAGGCTGTGCACGTGAACGATGGTGCTGACGCCTGCATCGGCAGCGGAGATTTCCTCTATGGCGAGGCAATAGGCGAGGAAGCCCGTGTCCGATCCGCCGTGCTCTTCGGGAACCGTCATGCCCATGAATCCCTGCGCGGCAAGCGCGCGGAGTTCATCGGTTGGCCACAAGGAACTGCGATCGCGCTCGGCCGCGGTCGGAGCAAGTACGTCCTGCGAAACCCTCCTGGCGAGATCGCGGATCATGCATTGCTGGTCAGACAACATAGGTGGGCGTTCCATTCAGGTGCGGGCTAACACAGCCTGCAATCGCGTTGATCGCCCTGGCTGTGGCCGAATGACTCTCAGAATCGGTCCGAGAGGCTTGGGCGGCGCGTTACCGACCCAAGCCTCGACGCTTGGTCGTTACCAGATTTCCTTTTTCTCGCCGTCGTCCTGGTGATCTTCAAGCAGCTCGATAGCGTAATCGCGGTGGATCTGGTCGAAACGCGTGTTGAATCCATGCGAGCGGGCCGTGGACACATCGCGGTAGATCCGCTGCCACCGCTGCCCGTTGAACATGGCTGTGGTCCCGGCGACGCGATAGAGCAACTGCATGGCCTCCCAGCAGATTTCCATGATTTCGCCGCAGATGACAGTCGATGTGGTCTCCAGCGTCATTTCCGGCGTCAGCTGGCCAAGCATGTTCAGTCGCGCGTCTTCAGTCCATTTTTCGCAGGCGGCGAGGTAGGCCGCCTCTGCTACCGCGATCTTGGTTGCGGCGGCACCGTACCATCGCTGAAAATCCGGGTTTTCCTTTTTCAGCGTAATCGGAGGGATCGGCACCGGCTTGTTCTTCATGAACATTGCGCACTCATCGAGCGCACCTTTTACCATCCCCAGGGTGAGGGCTGCAGGCTCAAGCAACCACAGGCTCAAAGTGCCACCGTAGTAGAGCGGGTTGTCCCATTTGTAACGGCACTCGCTCTTGGGTGGAAGTCGGTGGCCAGTGATGAGCTCGTTTTCGTTCACATAGTTGGCCGGGATGATGGCATCGTCGAATCGCATGCTGTGCGATCCACTGCCGCGCATGCCAAGCGAGCCGCCCCAGTCATCAAGCCTCGTCCACGTGCCTCGCGGCGCCACGAACGAAACCGGGCCGATTTCTGTCCCGTCAGCTTCAAAGGCCATCGTATGCCCCATGAAGTGCGACGAATAGGGAATGCCGGAGCAGAAGTTGAACTCACCGTTCAATTTCCACTCGCCGTTGGGCTGGCGGCGTGCTTCGCCTTGCGGGCGGGTCGTCATCGCGCAGATGAAGGGCTCGTCGATGTCGAAGATGTCGTCCTGTGCCGCCTCGTCAATCATTCCGCACAGTGTCACGGCGTGAGCCGATCCGAGGCAGAACTGCCACGCGGTGGACGGGCAGCCTTGCGCCAGTTCCACCACGACGCGGTAATAGGTTGAAACGTCCAGATCCAGGCCGCCGTATTTCTTCGGAACCAGGATGCGATAGAAACCAGCTTGCGTGAATTCAGCATGCGTTTCGGGCCCGTAAAACGTCCGCTCTTCGGTCTCCGCCTGGCGCGAGATCAAATTGGGAATGAGGGCGCGCGCGCGCCTGACAAGCGTTTCGCGGATGTTTTCATCTTCCACTACCGGAAACTGCGTTACTTCTGCGGGCTTGGTGGACATCTGTTTTCTGCCTTGGCTGGAGTTTAATCGTCTTATCTTGGTGGCTTGCGATGTTAACTTGGATCCTGACTTAATCTCGTCGGCGATGGAGATCAGAGAGCCTGCAAGATCGCAGAGTTTGGCTGGTTGAAGCGATAGATCGGGCGAACGACTTGGTTGCCGTGAATTGCGCCCGATCAGCCATTAGGGAAACGTTTCACATAGCCAGACCAACCCTCGTTGATGTTGCGAATTCTCTCTTTCATTTCCATTGCGGCGCTGGTGAGTTCCATCGGATAGCGCGTCTCGATCATAATAGAGATGAAGTTGGTGTATTCGGGATCGAGGCTGGCTTGTTCCCGGGCCGCCTCGAAGGGCTTGGCTTCGGGGCCGTGTGCGCCCCAGTTGTTCGTGATGCGGATGCCCCCGTTGGGGTCGAAATCGCCGTTGACTGGCAGGCCGCACACCTGACTGCTGATTTCGCAAACGGTGTTCCGGTGGAATCCAGGAAGATGCAAGGTGTTGTCGCCCACCACCCAGCGCGGCGGGATGATCATGACATCTGCGTTGCAACCGCTCACATGATGTGAGGGTGAGGCCAGCGCGCAAAAGATTGAGGGGTCGGGGTGATCGATGGTCGATGTGCCCATGGCGACGAACTTGCGCATGTCGTATTTGCAAGGTGCAAGGCTGCCGCGCCAAGCGACCACGTCGAAAGGAGAATGATCGATATCGATCGACCAGAAGTTGCCGGCAAGTTTCTGGATCACCTGTGTCTCGACATCTTCATCCTCGAAGCTGGCGACAGGCACCTGAAAGTCGATGGCATTGGCGTTGCCATTGGACCCCATCAGGCCAAGTTCGGGCAACACCCAGGGATGGCCATAATTTTCGTAAACGAGACCGCGGGCGAATTCGCCTTGCAGTTCGACGCGGAATTTTATGCCACGCGGGATCAACACCATTTCGCTGGGCTCAGCCTCGATGATGCCGAATTCCGTGACGATCCGAAGATCGCCCTGCTGCGGCACGATGAGCATCTCGCCATCGGAATTATGGAAGGCGCGGTTCACCATCGATTTCGTGGCGCGGAAGAAATGGACTGCAAGGCCTTCGTGCATATTGGGCGAGCCACACCCACCCAGGGTCAACATCCCTTCAAGGAAATCGGCAGCGACGCCTTCGTCCTTGCGTTGGACCCAGTATAAGCGATTCGGATAAGGCGGCACGTCGAGTGGAGGGGTGCGGAATTCGCCGCCATCCCAGGGCTGCATCTCCCCACTGACAACAGAGGGACGAATGCGGAAGGTATAGCTGCGCCTATTCATGTGCCGCGGCGCATAGAAAGATGCGCCTGTGACAAGCTCGCTATAGAGACCCAGAGGCACTTTTTGCGGGCTGTTCTGGCCCTTCGGTAGAGCTCCGGCGACCGCCTCGGTCTCGAACTCGTTTCCGAAACCCACCTGGTAGTCGAGCTGGCTGAGCGCCCTATCGGCAACCCTGAATTGCTTGGCGTCTGCCACATCGTTCATCGAATTTTCCTCTATCGTCCACCAGCTGTCGCGTGATCACGATCCTATTCTTTCGTGAGGGCTACCATAAATTGATAGGGCTAGCAAATGATTCGAGATCATGTAGATTGGCTGCGTGCGCTGGGGGAAGGCGCGAAAGGTGCCGCGTCGGACTGATCGGATCAGGCTGGCGCGGGATAAAAAAATTGCGCCAAGCATCAAATCTTTGAGGAGTCGGATGATGGCAGGGAAAGTAGAATTCGATATCGACCGCACGCTGATAAGCCTTGCCTATAACGACAGTCTGGCTTCCCGCGATGTCTACGGCTTTCGCAGCGCTGCCGGCAATGTCCAGCTCGACGGGTTTTTATTCAGGCCGGTCGGAAAGCCGTCAAAGACGCTGATCATCTACATGCATCCAGCATCGACCGTGCACCACCTGCCGCTGCCGATGGCACTCGTTCGGCAGGGCTTTCACGTGCTGTGTGCGGGCAGCCGCTACAACCGCAACGAGGCCGCGCTCATCATGGAGAACGTGGTGCGCGATTACGGCGCCTACATGCAGCACATGCGTGAAAACATGGGCTATGAGAAGGTCGTGGTGGCTGGCTGGTCGGGCGGCGGTTCGTTGACTGCCTATTATCAGGCGATGGCGGAAAACCCTACCGTCACGCAAACGCCCGCCGGTGATCCTGTCGATCTGTCGGGCATGATTCCCGGCGACGCCATGATGTTCCACGCTGCCCATCTTTCGCGTGCGGAGATTTTGCGCGACTTCATCGACCCGTCGGTCGTGGACGAGCACAACCCGGCCATTCGGGATGTCGAGCTCGATCTCTATGATCCGCGCAATCCGAACAAGCCGCCCTACAGTGCAGATTACCTCGAACATTTCCGCGTCAGCCAGCTTGCCCGAATGCGGCGTCGCACCGCGCTGGCCAAGGAGACGTTGGAACTGATCAGGACGGGCAAGACCGATGAGATCGAGCGCTGCATGTTGACGCACCGCACGCTCGCCAATCCGCTGTTCCTCGATGCGACCATCGATCCCAATGACCGGCGCATCAACTGGTGCTTTATGGGCGATCCCAAGACCGCCAACAGCAGCCCCGCTGGCGTTGGCCGATTTTCGAACACGCGCGCCTGGCTGTCCCAGTGGTCGATCGATGATACCAACGCCCACGCAGAAATTCACGCGCCGAACATCTCGGTTCCGATGCTGGCCATCGAAAATTCAGCTGACGATGCGATTCCGGGGACGCATACGAAACGGTTTTTCAACGCCTTCGGCGGCGAGGACAAAACCTACGAGCTGATCAAGGGCGCGAACCATTACTATGTAGGCCAGCCGGAAGAGCAGGCCAAGGCCATTGCCTTGATCATAGACTGGCTCGACGAGCGCGGATTCGTCGACTGACGGTTCTGACCAGTCGTCAGACGCCCTCGGTAATGAAGCAGCGATAGTCGGCACCCAGAAAGCGATGTTTGCGGGCTTCGGTATACTCAGGCGAATTATACCACTCCCTGGCCGCTTCCATGGTCGGGAAAGACAGGATCACCGCGCCTTCGATTGGCGGGCCTTCCAGCGTCTCGCATTTCCCGTACGCGGCCAGCCGCCCGATCTCGCGGCCGGCAAAACTGGCCCGCGCGCCAGGGGCGTAGGCTTCCATGTCCGCCACGCTGCGAACCCGTTCACGAGTGAAGACGACATAGGCGGTCATCGGAAATCCAGTCCTCCTTTCCGGGACGCGGCGTTAATCAGACGCCCCTGATTGCATCCGGAGCCAGTCGCGAGCTTTCGTCGCGGATCCGGACCTGTTGAGGCAAAATGCGCTCAGATCAGGTGCGACGCACTATCATAATGTTGACAGGTCGTATAATTAAAAAGAAGGTCGATTTTCGGAAGAGTCGTGTGAACACGACCATGCCAGGGGAGGTAATATATTGATTGCCCTATTGATAAGACCATCAGGGCGTTCAGGTCATGCTTAGGCCCGGGCAGCAGACCCCCAACACTCAGTTTCCTCTGGTTGGAGGTGGCACCTGGGCGCTGCATGATAGTTCTGCCGCGAAGCTCCGCCTGATCTCGTTTTATCGAGGCGCATTTTGCGGCTTCTGCACCCGCGCCTTGCAACAGCTCAACGCCTTGCATCCGCAGTTTGCAGAGCTCGGCATCGAGCTGTTTTGCATCAGTGTCGATCCAGAAAACGTGGTGAGCGAATGGGCTGAAACCAACGGAATCGACCAGGTAACTGTGGGCTATGGACTGACGCGAGCGCAGATTGAAGCTTGCGGCCTGTTCGCGTCCCATTTCACTCGCGATGGGAAAGAGCTGTATTTTGCAGAGCCCGCGCTCTGGTTGGTCAAGCCCAATGGCGAGCTTTACCTCAACATACAGAACTCGATTTCCTGCGGTCGCCCCGATCTTGAATCGCTCGTTACCGGCCTGAAGCTTCTCGCTAGCCAGGGTTACCCGACGCGCGGCAATGCCTGAGCGGGTGGATTCCGGCTTCGCTCTCACAACGATCCAAATGCATCCAGGACCTGACGCATGAATATTGCTGTCTTGCTGAAGAATTCCGGTCGATCTTTCGCAGACCGTCCCGCCATATCGCGTGGCAAGGAATTGCATGCGACCTACGGTGAGTTCGCAGATCGCGTTTCACGGATGGCGGCGGCTCTTCGCGCAGAGGGGCTCGTCGAGGGCGACCGGGTCGGGATCGCGATGAGCAATTTGCCCGAATATCTGGAGGTTCTCTTCAGCATCTGGCATGCAGGCCTTTGTGCTGTGCCGATGAACGCCAAACTGCACCCGCGCGAGATTTCATACGCGCTGACGAATTCGGGTGCTCGGTGGCTTTTTACCTCCGACGATCTTGCAGAAAAACTGTGCTCGGTCGAAAGCGAGGTGCCTTCGCTGGGACGGGTCGTGATTGCCGGCAGCGATGACTACCGCTCATTGGCCGGTTCACAGCCGATGGAGATGGTGGAAGTTGACGATGAGGATCCGGCCTGGATCTTTTATACCAGCGGCACAACAGGCCGACCCAAGGGTGCGACCTTGCCCCATCGGGCCTTGCGCGGAATGATGCTTCGCTACCTGACCGACGTGGACAGTCTGACAGAACATGACTGCATGCTCCATGTGGCGCCGCTATCTCATGCATCCGGCCTTGAATCGCTACCCCATGTGGCAAAAGCTTCGCATCACGTAATCCCGGAAAGCGGCGGATTGGATCCGGCAGAGGTCGCCGATCTGACCCATCACTACGATAACATGATGTTCTTTGCAGTGCCGACTGTGGTGGGGCGGCTGGTCAACGATCCTGCTTTCGCCGCCGCCAACCTCGCTGCCATCAAGACGATCTTCTATGGCGGCGCGCCGATGTATTTCGAGGATCTGAAGCGGGCTTTGGCGAAATTCGGTCCGAAGCTGGTGGGCGGTTATGGTCAAGGCGAGGTGCCATGTGCGGTATCGGTCCTCTCGAAACGTCTGCACGCTGATGCCAACGACCCGAAGTTCGAAGAACGCCTGACATCCGTCGGCATCGCTTTTACCGGCACCGAATTCCGCGTTGTGGACGAGGACGGGAACGACCTCCCGAACGGCGAGATCGGCGAAATCGTCGTGCGCAGCGATGTGTGCATGCTGGGGTACTGGGAAAACCCTGAAGCCACGGCAAAGGCCATGCGCGATGGTTGGCTGTGGACCGGCGATGTCGGCTGCGTCAACGACGAGGGCTACCTGTCGTTGAAGGATCGTTCAAAAGACCTGGTCATCTCGGGCGGGATGAACATCTATCCGCGAGAGATCGAGGAGGTTCTCCTGCTCCACCCCGCAGTTCTTGAGGTATCGGTTGTCGGTCGACCGCATCCCGACTGGGGCGAAGACGTGGTTGCTTTCGTCGTGGCCAAACCTGGCGAGAGTGTGGAGCGGGACGAACTCGATCGGATCTGTCTGGACAATATTGCGCGGTTCAAGCGTCCGAAGGAGTACTTCTTCATCGAAGAACTGCCGAAGAGCGATTATGGCAAGATCCTGAAGCGCGAATTGCGCAAACGGTTCGCCTAAGGGCCGCACCGGGTGCGGCCTGTCAGATGATCGTCGCTTCACAGCGGTCCAGCACGGGGGCATGGCCTTCGTTGATGGCGACTGCACGGAACTGAATCTTTCCCGGCGCCCTTCCCCAGAATTCGAAGCGCAGGAAATCGCCGGGCATGACTGGCCGGGTAAATCGAACGGCCATGGCCGTTAGCCTGGCGGCATCCATATCGCAGAATTGCCGCAGCAGCGCATAACCCGCCATGCCCTTGGTCGCTAGCCCGTGGAGAAGTGGGCGGCGCAGGCCGGCAGCGGCCGCAACGTCTGGATCGACATGGATAGGATGCATGTCTCCCGACAGGCGGTAAAGCAGCGGTTGTAGTTCAGTCGTTGCGAGTTCGAGCGTCGAATCGGGACTTCGCGGAGGCACTGGCTCAAGCGGGGGCGGCGCTTCACCCCAATCGCCGCAGCCGCCGTCCGAGCGCGCGATGAGCGAGGTGATCAGTGTGGCAAGCGGGTCGCCGGAGCCTGCCAATGCGATGTCGGTCTGATAATGCACCATCGCTCCGCGTGCGCCGAGGTCGCGCACCCCTGTGACCCGGTTGGTGCAGACCGTAGAGGCTGCTGTAGGCAGCGGACGGTGCAAGGTCATGCGGTGCTCCGCATGAAGCATCTTCACCCATTCGATTTCAACGCTTGGATCCATCATCCAGATACCTGGAAAGCCAAGAACATTGGCAAAGGTCGGCGCGGTGCTCAGCGATTCTTCGTAGATGAAGCCAAGGTGGCGCGGATCGAGGGGTTGGGTCGCATAGCCAGTCGCCAGCGCGTAAATGATGACATCCCGCTCCGAATAGGTCTGCTCGATTGGTTCGAAGGGATAGTTGATGACTTCATCGAGGTTCATGGCCAAACCTTTCGGCTTTTGTTTCCGCCTGCCAGTCAGGCTGGACATGCAATTGTCGAAGTGACGCCAAATGATAAATTAACAGAGGTCTAAAACAAGCCTAAAGTGCCATGCCTGGATCAGCTGGCGTCTCGGTATTGAAGCGGTCAACGCAAGCAGGCTTACCGGGCGAGGGGCACCGGCCGGGGTCGATGCTCGATCGATTGCCTTTTCGATCAGAATTCCACGCCAGCCAATTCCGCTTCCACCTCCTGACGGGCTTTTGATTGCGAGAAAGACCCGGAATACAAGATGACAATTGTTCGGGCGAAGTCGTAGCCCGCTACATCGAGCGGCGTTGCACCCTCGATCGCAAGCGAGATCGGTGCGGTGGTGATCCCGACACCGGCAGCAACCATGCGCATACACCTGTCATCGCTTTCGCTTTTCAGGGCGAACTTGGGGCGCACACCGTGCTTGGTGAAGAACTGGCTCGTCTCCCGCAGGATCTCACAATTCCGTCTTGCGATCATCGTTTCGCCAGCAAGGTCTTCCGGGCAGACGCATTCGATCCCGGCGAGCGGGTGATCGTCTGGCACGAACATCCTGTAGGGCTCGTGCATAAGATGATATCGATCAGATGCCGCATCTCCGTCACGCATTCGGGTGATGACGAGATCGAGTTGCTCTTTGCTCCTCAATGCACGCAATTCAGCATCGGAGCCTTCAGTCAGTTCAACCGTCATGACCGGCAGCAACCGCGCAACGATCTTCTCCACGGTCCCACTGCTTAGGGTCTTGAGAATGCCAATGCGCAAGTCGGGCCAGCGATTGATCGACTTCCTGCCGAAACGATCCGCCACCCTGAAACTCTGCTTGATTTCCTGAGCGGTCACGAGGGAGCTGTCAGTCGGACGCTAACCGCTCTCCGGCCGGCGCAACTCACCCTACCCCGGCGCCCAATCAGGCCATAAGAGTTTGCCACTCTGCCAAAGCGGCTGAGCGGCGAGCTTTGTAGGTTGCTCTGTCGACGAGATGGCGTTCGGAATTGAAATGATTGTGGACGTTGGCGTGAACCGAGGCGAATTTCTGCAAGCTCTTCATTCGCCGGAGGCGCTGCATGACGCGTTCTCGTCTGCGCAGGGGTAAATGTGCGTTTTCGACCCTGTTGTTCTCCCACCTCCCCATTATTCTGCGGTCCTCGATACCCAGCTCTTTCAGCGCTGCCGGATATGATTTGAGCCCGTCGATGACGATCTCGACCGGGCTGCCGTGTCGTCTCAGAGTCTTCTTGAAGAAGCGCAAAGCCGCAGATTTATCACGTCTTTTTGTGACATAACTTTCCAGGATCTCACCCTCGTGATCGACAGCGCGCCACAGGTAATGGGTCTCGCCATTGATCTTCACGAAGCACTCATCGACATGCCACCGCCATTGAGTGAAGCCCTTCATCCGGCTGATCCGCTGGCGCCTGATGTCGGCTGCAAACATCGGTCCGAAGCGATTCCACCAGAGCCTCACGGTCTCATAGCAGATGTCGATTCCGCGCTCTGCGAGCAGATCCTCTACATTCCTAAGCGACAGCGGAAACCGCACATATAACATGACGACCATGCGGATGACTTCAGGCGACGAGTGAAAATATCGGAACGGATTCTTGGCCTTGTTCATCCACTCCGACTAGCAGCCTAGCCGATCAGCCGCCATCGCTTTGACAAGACCCCCATGACCTCAACAGGTACAAAGAACCAAGCGAGCAAGCCAGGCAAGACCCGCACCGGAAGCGCTCACTTACCTAGATAAGCCGAAGGCTGACCCCCTGCCGCAGCTACGCGAAGCAGAAAGGCTATTGCACGAGGCCGAGATACTCGCCTCAGGCGACGCCTCCTACTTAGACGCAACCCAGATACAAGAATGGAAGAACTATCCGATAATTTTTTTCTTTTCGGAATCGAATTCCTCCTGGGTAAGGATGCCCCTATCTTTAAGTTCTGCTAGCTCCTGCAGCTTTTCGGAGGTCGATTTTTCCGCAACTTTTTCTTGACTTGGTACATTTACAACGATGTTGTTGGCATTGTTGTTAGTGTTATTGCTTTGGGAGCCGCCTAGCAAGTTCCCACGCATTAGATTGTACACATCAACCTGATTGCCGAGCGTGAACAAGTCATAGAGCAAACCGAACCCGAGTAATCCGAGGGTAAAGAAGTATAGAATGCCTGTACCCACCTTACCTAGGTAAAACCGATGAACGCCCAGCCATCCCAAAAATATCAAAAGAAGATAAGCTACTCCTTTGGATTTGAAACCAACCAAAATCTGTCCCCTCAATAATAATTTTTAAATATTTTGCTTAATCGTCAAATTTTTTGACAAATTTATTATATAAAGCATAAAATAATCCAACAATAATAAACTTTGATTCTATATAAACATCAAATAGTCAATAAACGATAGTCATGAATGACAAAAAACCGCCGACACTGATACAGGAATAAATAGAACGTATTTTTTATTTTAAAATGCTCCTCCATCATAAAGAGCATGTTTCAATAGATAAGTTTCAGGTTGCCTGTTTTTTTCCCACCAAACCAGTGAGGGTGCAAACAAAATTTTCAAGCATCGAATTTAGTTTATGCCTGAGAGCGAGAACGCTGCGCCAACAGCTCTCATTTCAGTCATGCTGCCATACCCCTTCCACTTCGCGTCCTCGGGGAAAACCTCGATCTAAACCCCAACGCTAACAGTTCGCATGGTAAAAAGCGCCATGCCGTTGCCAAACATCCTCTCCGGTAAATCAACCCGTTGCAAGGCCAAATGCAAAGCGAGGGGTGACCGATGCCGCAACCCAGCCGCCTACGGCATGACCGCGTGCAGGTACCACGGGGCTAGAAAGCCAGAGACGATCAGGAAGGGTGCGAGCCATCCGCAGTATAGACACGGACGCGAAACATACGAAGCCAAAGCCGCCCAGCACACCATGTCTGTGTTCTTTCATGAGGTAGAGGAGCTGATGTTCTCTCTGAATATGATAGTGGCGGGATCTCCACGCACGAGAGGAAGAAAGCCTAAGGTAGATTAGGAGCCATTGAAGACCATTACACGATCACTCGGCCAAGACCTCGAATAACCTCCTCTTGTATACTTCATTTGGTGCTGTCAGGCAAACGATAACTCGTCTCCCCCATCGAGATTTCTTTGCTAAACAGAGAGCTATGCAGCCAGTCTCGTTCAAGCGTCACCGCTTCCATCCCGACATAATCCGCCAAGCCGTCTGG